>Ga0247831_1000272_pt1 | contig 116178 bp, 108 predicted proteins | sample LaCruzMarch2015__9_FD_192406 | JGI IMG/M metagenome (GOLD analysis project Ga0247831, IMG submission 192406) | Freshwater microbial communities from meromictic Lake La Cruz, Castile-La Mancha, Spain - LaCruzMarch2015_1m | ecosystem: Environmental > Aquatic > Freshwater > Lake | place: Spain...
TGAGCGGCTGGCGGCTTTAGGCGGGTCGGTGGCGCGCATCGCGCACGATCTACGAAATTCTCTGGCCGCGGCGCAGATGGTCTCTGAGCGTTTGGCCCACAGCGACGATCCGAAAGTGCGCCAATCAGCGCCGCGTCTTGAGCGCGCCTTGGAGCGCGCGGTGAAGCTGGCCGAAAGCACCTTAAGTTTTGGCCGCGCAGAAGAGCCGGCGCCGCAGATCCAAAGTGTGACGCTAAAGCCGGCGCTGGTGGAAGCGGGTGCGGATGCGCTGGCGGCGTTTACGCAGATTCGGCTGGAGATCGTAACGCCTGCCGATCTCATTGTGCGGGCTGACCGCGACAATCTGCACCGCATAGCCGTCAATCTGGTGCGGAACGCCGCTCAAGTCATCACAGGGGCCGGCAAGCCCGAAGGCGCTGTCGTAATCGACGGCGCGCGCGAAAATGGCGCGATCCTTGTAACCTTCACAGATACCGGCCCGGGCGTTCCAGAACGCGTGAAGGCCAATCTCTTTGCGCCGTTCTCCGCCTCAACGCGCCAAGGCGGATCGGGACTGGGCCTCGCCATCGCCCGGGAATTGGCGCGCGCCATGGGCGGCGACCTGTTCTTGATTCCTTCCGAGACGGGCGCCCGGTTCGGGCTAAGGCTGCCGGTCGAATCGCGCGATTCTTAAGTCCAGGACCGAGGCGAGACGCTTGGCGACCTTGACGCCGAGCGCACCCCGGCTTTAGCCATGCCCCGTCATAAGATGAAGGACCGACCGCACCGATGCCGAACCTCACCTTGCTCCGCCACGGCCAAAGCCAGTGGAACCTCGAAAATCGCTTCACCGGCTGGGTGGACGTCGACATCACGGTGCAAGGCGAAGCCGAAGCGCGCCGCGCGGGGGATTTGTTTAAGGCGGAAGGCCTATTGTTCGACCGGGCGTTTTCCTCGCTGCAGACGCGCGCGATCCGCACAATGTGGCTGGCGCTCGGCGCCGCGGGTCAGGCCTGGATCCCCGAAGAAAAAGATTGGCGGCTGAACGAGCGCCATTATGGCGGTCTCACCGGGCTCGATAAGGCCGAGACCACGGCCAAGCACGGCGAGGAGCAAGTGCTGGTCTGGCGCCGGTCATACGATGTGCCGCCGCCGCCGATCGAGGCGGCGTCCGAATACAATCCGGCGAATGATCGGCGGTACAAAGGCATCGACGTCCCGGCCACGGAATCCTTGAAGACGACGCTTGAGCGCGTGCTGCCGTATTGGAACGGCGCCATTGCGCCGAAGCTGTCGGCGAAGGAAAACGTTCTGATCGCGGCGCACGGCAATTCGCTGCGCGCCATCGTGAAGCACCTCTTCCAGGTGCCGGACGCAGATATCGTCGGCGTCGAAATGCCGACGGGCAATCCGCTGCTGATCGATCTCGACGCGGCCACCTTGAAGCCGAAGGCCGCGCGCTATCTCGACGCCGCGCGCGCGACCAAGCTGCCGCCGATCCCCGCGTGATCGATGACCTGACCGCCATGCGCCGGGCCTTACGGTTGGCGCACGATGCGTTGGGCAAAACTGCGCCCAATCCGGCGGTCGGGTGTGTGATCGTTAGATACGGCGAAGTGATCGCTGAAGCCGCAACCGGCAAAGGTGGACGTCCTCACGCGGAAGAGGCTGCTCTAGCGCTTCTTGGCGGGCGTGCTGAGGGTGCAACGATCTTTGTCACCCTTGAACCTTGCGCGCATGTCAGCGCACGAGGCCCGGCCTGCGCCGATGGCATTGCGCAAAGCGGCGCCGCGCGGTGTGTGGTGGCGTGCGGGGATCCCGATCCGCGTACTGCGGGGGGGGGGCTTGCACGATTGCGGGACGCCGGCATTTCAGTGGATGCGGGACTCTGCAAGACTGAAGCGTTGGAATTGAACGCAGGTTTCTTCCGTCGCCTCGCCACTGGCAAACCAATCGCTTCAGTTTCATCCGACTTAACTGGGTTCGACGCCGAGTTTCGCCTAGGCGCCGGCGAAAGCTTCGAACAGGCCATGGACCGCATGGGCCGCGAAGGCCTGACGCGCGTGCGCGTGCGGCCGGGCTCGCCGCTGGAAGAAGCGCTGCGCAGCCGTGGATTGTTGGACTGACGCCGCCGGCGGGCTATCGTCGCCGAAAAATCGAGGACAGGCATGACTGGCACAAAGCGTCGAGAATTAGGGATGGTTGCGGCCGCGCTGGCCGCGCTCAGCTTGGCCGCCTGCGCTACATTCTCCGAAAACCCCCCGGCGCGCGCCGCCGCCGAAAAACCTGCCGCGACCTTAGAAGAGGCGCTGACCTTCCTCACGGAGGCTGAAAAGAAACTCGCCGCACTTAACGAATATGCCAGCCGGGCGAATTGGGTGCAGGCGACCAATATAACGATGGACTCGAACTTCATCGCCGCCCGCGCCAATGCCGACGCGACGGTGGCCTTGGTCAATTTGGTCGACGAGTCGAAGCGGTTCGATTCTGTGTCGCTGCCGCCGGATGCTGCGCGCAAAATGAAATTGCTGAAACTGGCTTTAACCTTGCCGGCGCCGCGGCGTGCAGGGGCGGCGCAGGAACTCGCGGACATCGCCGCGCGCCTCGACACAACATACTCCACCGGCAAGTTTTCCTACAAAGGCAGAAGTCTAAGGCTCGGCGACGCCTCAGACATCATTGCCTCGTCGCACGATCCAGCGGAGCTTAAGGCTGTATGGGAAGGCTGGCACACGATCAGCGTGCCGATGAAGGAGGATTTCACGCGAGAGGTGGCCATCGCCAATGAAGGTGCGCGCGAATTGGGATTCACAGATGCCGGTGCGTTGTGGCGCTCCAATTACGATATGGACCCGGACGCTTTCGCCGCAGAGACGGATCGCCTTTGGGGCGACGTGCAGCCGCTTTATTCCTCGCTGCATTGCTATGTGCGCGGTAAATTGAATGCGCGCTATGGCGATGCCATACAGCCGAAGGCGGGCCCGATCCGTGCGGACCTCCTCAGCAATATGTGGGCGCAGGATTGGTCCGGCCTTTATCCAATGCTGGCGCCGAAGGGCGCGGACGCGAAGATCGATCTCACCGCGCGCCTCAAGGCGAAGGGCTACAATCCCCTGAAAATGGTGCAAACGGGCGAAGGGTTTTTCACCTCGCTAGGGTTCGCGCCCTTGCCCAAAACCTTTTGGGAGCGCTCGCAGATCACGCGGCCGCGCGACCGTGAAGTCGCGTGCCACGCCTCCGCTTGGAGCATGGATGCGAAAGACGATCTACGCATCAAGATGTGCACCAAGGTGAACGAGGAGGACTTCGTCACCGTGCACCACGAACTTGGGCACAATTTCTATCAGCGCGCCTACAAGGATCAGCCAACTTTGTTTCAAGCAGGCGCCAATGACGGCTTTCACGAAGCGATCGGCGACATGATCGCGCTGTCCGTGACGCCGGACTATCTGAAGCGCATTGGCCTGATCGACAAAATCCCCAACGCCGATAAGGACACCGGCCTTTTGATGCAGCGCGCGTTGGATAAGGTGTCGTTTCTGCCGTTCGGCCTCTTGGTCGACAAATGGCGGTGGGACGTGTTCGCGGGACAGACCACGCCAGAGCAATACAATGATGCCTGGTGGGCGCTGCGTCTCAAATATCAGGGCGTGGCGCCGCCGGCTCCGCGTCCTGCAGATGCGTTCGACCCCGGCGCGAAATATCATGTGCCTGCAAACGTGCCGTATACGCGCTATTTCCTTGCTCACATTTTACAGTTTCAGTTCCATCGCGCGGCATGCCGTGAGGCCGGATGGACGGGGCCGCTGCATCGCTGTTCAATTTACGATAACAAGGAGGTTGGCGCGAAATTCAACCGCATGCTGGAGATGGGGCAATCCAAGCCGTGGCCCGATGCGCTCTATGCCTTCACCGGTGAACGTGAAATCGATTCCTCCGCTTTGGTGGATTATTTTGCGCCGCTGAAAACCTGGCTCGACGTGCAGAACAAAGGCCAGACATGCGGCTGGTGATCGCCCTGCGCGTGAGCTTCCGATGCCCGCGCCGCAGCGCGCTTTAAGCGCCTTAGAAATCGCGCTGGCGTGCGAGGTCTTCGGCCCGAGTCTCGACGCTGCCCGCGTGCGCATTGTGCATGAAGAACATCCTGCGTCGGTCGCCGCGACCTGGATCGGGCGCGGCCGTCAATTTGTCGTACGCGGCGATCGGATTTTTGCACCCGACGGCAAGGGCGCGCGCAGCAAGGATTATTGCGCGCAAGGCGTGGACTGGGCCGCTGTACTTGCGCATGAGCTTACGCATGTTTGGCAATATCAGCACGGCGTGTTGAGCGCGGCGCGCTACCTATTGTCCGGCGATTGGCGCTATTCATATATGCTGGAGCCGGGACGGCGCTTTCTCGAGTACGGTTTTGAGCAGCAAGCCAGCATGGTTGAAGATTATGTGCTGCTTAAGCACGGCAAACCCGCGCGGCACGGATGCGGCGCAAACATTGCCGCAATCAAAAAGATTCTGCCCTTTGAGCCGCTGGTGTCTTAAGCGACGCCCTTCGGGTCGAAGCTGTAGCCGGCGGCGCGGACAGTGCGAATCGGGTCGATCTCGTCGTCCTTAATCAGCGCCTTGCGCAAGCGGCCGATATGCACATCCACAGTGCGCGCTTCGACGAACACGGCGGACCCCCAAACGGCGTCCAGCAATTGCTCGCGCGAGAAGACCCGGCCGGGATGTTGCATCAAATAATCGAGAATCTTGAATTCTGTTGGTCCGAGATGGATTTCGCGGCCGGCGCGATGCACGCGGTGCGCGACGCGATCGATAGTGAGGTCGCCGCCCTTCACCACGTCTTCGGCCAGCCCCGGACGGATGCGGCGCAGCACAGCGCGCACGCGAGCCAGCAACTCCGTCATTGAGAAGGGCTTGGTGATGTAATCGTCGGCGCCGGTGTCGAGGCCACGAATGCGATCAGCTTCTTCGCCGCGCGCGGTCAGCATTATGATCGGCACATTGCGCGTGTCGGGATTGGCGCGGAGACGGCGGCAGACTTCGACGCCCGCGACCTTCGGCAACATCCAATCCAGAATGATGAGATCGGGCAGGCGCTCGTCGATCTGGACCAGCGCTTCTTCGCCGTCGCCGGCGATGACGGCGTCAAAGCCTTCTTTTTGCAAATTGTATTGCAACAAGTTCGACAGCGAATCCTCGTCCTCAACAACGAGAATGCGCGGCATGATCTGGCTTTCTTTACGCGACGACACGACACCCTCGAACATCTTTAACTCCAGACCTTAAAACCTGCCCTGGCGTCTGGCGACGTTCAGGCTAGGAAAGCGACTCGATTTTCGGACGGTTGGTTGGCATGTCCTCGCCGGTGACGAGGAAGTGCACGATCTCGGCCATATTGGTGCAATGATCGCCAATGCGTTCCATGTTTTTGGCGATGAACAGCAAGTGCGCGCACGAATTGATCGTGCGAGCGTCACCCATCATGTAGGTCAGCAATTCACGGAAGAGGCTGTTGTAATATTCGTCGACGTCTTCGTCAGAGCCCCAAACAACGATCGCGCGCTTTGTATCGCGCTCGCCATAGGCGTCCAAAACATCTTTAAGCCGACCACTGACAAGGCGGCCCATACGTTCGACGCTGCGCGTCAAATTCACGGGCTCGGACTCGTTCAAAACCAAGGCGCGCTTGGAGATATTCTTCGCAAGATCGCCAATTCGCTCGATTTCTAGGGACAAACGATAAGCGGCGAGGACTTCGCGCAGATCGCGCGCCATGGGCTGGCGCAGCGCGAGGATGCGCACAATCTGCTTTTCAACTTCGCGCTCGATCTCGTCGACGCGGCCGTCACGGCCAATGACGTCCTGCGCCAAAGCCGTGTCCCGGCGCGCAACAGCGCTCACGGAGTCGGCGACCATCGACTCCGAAAGACCGCCCATACGCGATAGCAAAGCTGACAGCGCTTCAAGTTCTTCGCTGAATGCTTTGACTGTATGATCCGTCATGAATGGTTCGTCTCCGGACGCAGCGGCAATTAGCCGAAGCGTCCTGTGATGTAATCTTGCGTACGCGTATCGCGCGGATTGGTGAACAATTCTTCCGTGGCGCCGTGCTCGACCAGCTTACCCAAGTGGAAGAAGGCTGTCTTTTGCGAAACGCGCGCTGCTTGCGCCATTGAGTGGGTGACGATGATGATGCAGAAATTGCTGCGCAATTCATCAATCAATTCCTCGATCTTGGCGGTGGCGATCGGGTCGAGGGCCGAGCAAGGCTCGTCCATCAAAATAACTTCGGGGTTCACCGAGATCGCGCGGGCGATCACGAGACGCTGCTGCTGACCGCCCGAAAGGCCGGTGCCAGGCTGATGCAAACGGTCCTTCACTTCTTCCCAAAGGCCGGCGCGACGGAGCGAACGCTCAACCAATTCATCCATTTCTGTTTTCGATTTGGTCAGGCCATGGATGCGCGGGCCGTATGCGACGTTTTCATAGATCGTCTTTGGGAATGGGTTTGGCTTTTGGAACACCATGCCGACCGACGCGCGCAGCACAACTGGGTCGACTGACTTTTCATAGGCGTTGCGGCCATCGATCAAAAGCTCGCCGGTAACGCGGCAGCTATCGATCGTGTCGTTCATCCGATTGATGCAGCGCAAGAAGGTGGACTTGCCGCAGCCCGATGGACCGATAAAGGCGGTCACGGTGCGGTCTGGAATGTCCAGCGAGACGTCAAAGAGGGCTTGCTTCTGGCCGTAATACACGTTCACGTCGCGAGCGCGGACTTTGCCGCCTTCGGACGGCGCTACGCCCGAGACAACGGCGTCTGCGCCGCTTGCGGCGGGAATGAAGGGCTTGCTCAAGCGCGCTTCTTCGTTCGGAACCTGTGCACGATCGCTCACCAGAAAACTCCCTGCACCCCGTCTGTACTAGACGTGCCCAAATGTGCGCGCTCAAGGCGCGCGCCCCCATTCGGGAGCGTGTCGAGGGGCCTTCTACGCACGCCATATGACAGGCTTGTGACAAATACACTGCCTGAGTGTCATAAATTCAAGCAATTGAATTATCTAACATTTGGTGCACAAATCATGAAGCTCGAGCCTTGGCCCTGCTGACTTTCGACGAACAAGCCGCCCCGGTGCCGGTTGATGATATGCTTCACGATTGCGAGGCCTAAGCCGGTGCCGACACGGTCGGAATTCTTCGCTTCCTCAACGCGGAAGAAACGCTCTGAAAGGCGCGGCAAACTGGCCCGCGGCATGCCGGACCCGTTGTCGGACACCCGGATATAGCCATAGACCCTGTCAGGATCCGCCCGCGGGGCCGCCAAAGACACATGCGCCGCCTCCGAATTGCGGCGGGCGATAGAGCCCAATTGGTCGCGGGGGACGTCGCCGCCGACTTCCACATCGACATTTCCGCCTTCCGGGGCGTATTTGATGGCGTTGTCGATCAGGTTTTGCGCGACTTGAACCAGCTCATCCCGATTGCCTAAGACCACGACGTTGCCTGCGGCGCGTTTGAGCGTGACCGTGACCTTCTTGCGGGCGGAGATGGGGGAGAGCGTGTCGATCGTCTCGCGGATCACGGCCTCAAGGTCCGCCTCGCCGTGTGGCGGCACGTGCTCGTTGAGCTCGATTTTGGAGAGCGACAATAGATCGTCAATAAGGCGGCGCATCCGGTCGGCCTGCACCTGCATAATGCCCAAAAACCGTTCCTGGCCAGCGGGATCGTTGCGTGCATGCCCGGTCAATGTTTCGATGGAGCCGACGATGGCTGCGAGCGGCGTGCGCAATTCGTGGCTAGCGTTGGCCAGGAAGTCTACGCGCATCCGCTCGACCTTCTTGGCCGCTGTCTCGTCGTGCACCACGATCATGGCGTAGCGTTTGCCTTGAATCTCAAACCCCGCGATTTGCGCCCGGAAAAATTCCTCAAGAGGGCCTGCCGGCGTGAAAGGTACGCTTTGCGGTTCGCCGCCGGTGGCGACGTCCAAAATGGCTTCCAATAAGCGCGGATCCCGCAATGCGGCCGCCAAGCGGTGCCCCGATTGCGGCAAGTTGAGGCTCGTGCGCGCCCGCACATTGGCCCAATCCATTCGGCCATCGCGGTCCACGATGAAGGTGGCGTCCGGGAGGGCGCCCAGAAGCTGGCGCATCAGCACATCGACGTCCGGTCTAGCAGGCGCCGGCGGCGGGACCATCAATGCACGCGCAGCTTCGGCTTCGATCTCGGGCTTGGCATTGAAATATATCAACATTCCCGCCACGCCAACGAAAGCCGCTGCGAAAATTGCGTACGGCAATTCAGCGCCGGCGAATACGGCGGCCCCGAGGATCGCGAGGATGGATAGACCCGCGACGAGCGTTATGCGCCGTCCCAATTCCGCCAGAGCGCGTGGGCTTTTTCGGCTGGACGCCGGAAGAGGCGGCTTCGTCTCGGCGAATATATCCTGATCTTGTATCACGGCGTCTTAGAACCGTTTTGCAGCGGCGCGTCGAGATCGTTTTCGAGAAGAATTCCCAATCTCGCCAAAATTGAAGGGGAAACCGGATAAAGGCGTCTGTCAGATAGGCCGCCGCAGCGCTAGATGAGAATTGTTCCTTTTCCCCTGGAGCCGCCCGGCGGTCCAGCCGCCACCTCGAGGAGTTTTTGATGCGTCTGAAGTTCTGGGCCGCCGCCTCTCTGATCGCTTTGGTTTCGGCCTGCGCCACCGCGCCAAAGGCCCCACCGGCCAATGCGGTCGCCGAGAAGATTGCACCCAAGCCGCAGCTCGGCGCGTTTGGCCTCGAGACGCGATATATCAAAGCATCGGTGAAGCCGGGCGATGACTTTTTCCAATATGTCAATGGCGGCTGGCTCGATGTCACCGAGATTCCGGCGGATCGCTCTTCCTACGGCGCATTCCAAATGCTGGATGAATTGTCCGAGCAGCGGGTGAAATCCATCGTCGAAGATTTGTCCAAAACCCAACCGACGGCCAGCAGCGTCGAACAAAAGATCGGCGACGTCTACGCGTCCTTCATGGACCAACCCGGCATCGAGACGAAGGGCCTGTCGCCAGCTGAAGGCGATCTGCAAAAGATCGCGTCGGTCAAATCCTATGACGAGCTGGCGGCCTTGTTCGGCTCGCCGGGTTTCATGTCGCCCGTCGATATGTATGTGGACTTGGACGCCAAAAATACCGAGCGTTACATCCTTACCGCCACACAAGGTGGACTGGGACTTCCGGATCGCGATTATTACCTGAAGGCCAAGTACGCCGACATCCGCCAAGCGTATCAGGCTTACATAGCCAAAGTCCTCGCTCTTGCCGGCGCCTCAGAAAGTAAAGCCGCCGCTGACGCCAAGACGATCCTCGCCCTCGAAACCAAGATCGCCAAAGCGCACTGGCCGGTCGAGAAGCGCCGTGAGCGTGATCTCACTTACAATCTGAAGACAATTCCTGCGCTGAAAACCTACGCCAAGGGCCTCGATTGGGACGAGTATCTCAAAGCCATGGGCGCGCCGCTCGTGAAAGACGTCAACCTCTCTGAAGCGAGTGCGGTAAAGGCGATTTCCAGTCTCGTACCGAAGGTTCCTTTGGCGCAATGGAAAGCGTATCAGCGCTTCCACTATTTGTCCGGCCACGCGCAATATTTGCCTAAGGCGTTTGACGATGCGCAGTTCGATTTCTACGGCAAGGTTCTAGAAGGTCGGAAGCAGCAGCGCGATCGTTGGAAACGCGGCGTCGACGTGGTGGAAGGATCCGTCGGTGAAGCGGTCGCACAAGTCTATGTGCATCGCTTTTTTCCGGCTGAGGCTAAGGAAAAAATGCAAGACCTCGTCGCCAATGTGAAGGCGGCGATGCGTACGCGGCTGCAAAATCTCGAATGGATGTCGCCTGAGACCAAACAGGCCGCGCTCACCAAACTCGATCAATTCGGCGCCAAGATTGGTTATCCGGACAAGTGGCGCGATTATTCGGGTCTGGAGATCAAGCCGGGCGATGCGTTCGGCAATGCCAAGCGCGCCGCACAATTCAAACTCACCTACGAACTGGACCGCTTGAACAAGCCGGTCGACAAAGGCGAATGGCTGATGCTGCCGCAGACGGTCAACGCCTATTACTGGCCGGAAATGAACGAGATCGTATTCCCCGCTGCGATCTTACAGCCGCCGTTCTTCGATCCGTATGCCGACCCGGCAATCAATTACGGCGCCATCGGCATGGTGATTGGACACGAGATCAGTCACGGGTTCGACGACCAAGGCCGCAAGTCCGACGGTAAAGGCTTGTTGCGCGACTGGTGGACCAAGGCGGATGCGACGGCCTTCAATTCTCGCGCCGATCGTTTGGTGGCGCAATATAGCGGTTACGAGCCGCTGAAGGGCTTCAACATCAATGGACGCCTGACGCTGGGTGAGAACATCGCAGACCTCGCAGGTATTCTCGTGGCCTATGACGCCTATCAATTATCACTGAAAGGCCAGCCCGCGCCGGTGATCGAAGGTCTGACGGGCGATCAGCGCTTTTTCATGGCCGAGGCGCAGGTGTGGCGCTCGAAAATGCGCGACGAAGTGCTCAAGCAGCGGCTGACGTCAGGACCGCACAGCCCGGCGATGTATCGCGTGAACGGCCTCATGCCGAACCTCGACGCTTGGTACAAAGCATTCAATGTTCAGCCGGGCGACAAGCTTTATGTGAAGCCGGAAGACCGCGTGCGGATTTGGTGATCCGCCAAGTCTCCGCCCTATTGCAGCACCGGTTCAGCCGGCAATGCAGTGGGGCGGCGCGTGACGGTCCACAGCATTAATCCGCACAGCATCATGCCGAAAAGCGTCACCGTTGACAGCGCGTGAACGCCCCAGACGTCCACGATCATGCCGGAAAAGATCGCAGCCCAAGCGAATCCGCTGGTGACCAATGGCGCGGCGACGGCGGCCCAATGGCCTTCTTTGTCTTGCGCGCCGGCCAGCGCCAACAAAATCGGGCAAGCGAATTGCAAGGCATAGACGGCGGGCACGAGCGCGGCGAGGTAGATCAGCGGATTCATGGTATGGATCGCAATCCACCAGCCAATAGCGCAGGAAACGAATGCGCCCGTCAGCGGCCAAGCTGGACCAAGTTTCGCGCTCGCCCAGCCTCCGGCCACGCAAGCAAACGCCGAAAAAAATAAAATGACGCCGATTTGAGAGCCCGCGGATTCATAGGTGAAACCCAAATTGCGGGCCATTGTGAACATATAGGTAAAGCCCAAGCCGCTGAACGTGATGAAGAATATGCCCATCAGAATGATGGTCACGGGCCGCCAGCTCAGCACAATCTTACCGATGCTTTCCGCCCCCAAAGAGGCGCTGCTTTTAGGGCGATATGCAAACATCAATACCGATAGTGCGATTGCAATGGCCAGCGCGCTTTGGAATCCGCCCGCAAGACCCTTTATTTCAACTGCGGCGCCAATGCCCGCGATGAAGAATGACATCAGCAAAACGCACATCATGTCGACGACGCCGAAGATGCGGTCGGGGTCGTGCGTTTGAGAGATCAGCCGCGAGGTGACGCCCATGAGGGCGCCGACTGAAAAGCCGCTGATGAACTGACACGGCAGGACAATCATTGGATTTGCGAAGGCAAAACCATTAATCAGCTCACAGATCACCAAGCCTGCGCAAAACAGGATTGCGGCCTGTTTGTAGTTCAAGCGTTGTAGAATCAAATGCATCACAAAGGCGGAGAAGACGCCGCCGACAAACGGCATCGCGACGGTCAGGCCGGCGAGGCTTTGCGAATAGCCGGCTTGCTCGACAAAGCGCGTCAGCAAGACCGGCTTCATTGCACTGAACAGGGTTAACATTGAAAAGGCCGCCGAGCCCGCAATGACCAGACCGGCATAAGGCTTCCAGGTTGCGATGCCGTGCGTCATACGTGAAATCTTCCTTTGTGGGAGGCTTGTAGTTTCGATTGCAAATGCGCGCCCGCGCTGATGGCGGGAAACAAAGACGGATGCATTTCGTCCACGCAGGAGGGGAGGACGCTCACCTCCACGTCCGGATTCGGGTCGATAAACATGGCGATGGAATAGCGCGTTCGGGCGCCGATGGGCGGCGCCACGCGATGCATGGTTGAGCGATACCGGCGATTGGTCCAACGCTCTAAGAGGTCGCCGCTATTGACGATAATGGCGCCGGGCGTCGGCGGCGCATCGATCCAGGCGCCGGCATTGTCTTGCACCTGCAAGCCGCCGACATCATCCTGAAACAACAAAGTCAGAAAGCCATAATCGGTGTGTGCGCCGGCGCCCAATTGGCCAGGTTCAAGCTTCGCAGCATCCGAAGGCGGATAGCACAAGAGGCGCAAGGTGACGGCGGCGCCTGTATGCACCTTTGTGAAAAATTCAGCGGGGACGTCGAGCGCCTCGGCGATGGTCCTCTGCAAGCTGTGACCTGCGTCAAGCGCGGCTGCGTAGAATGTGCACATCAGATCGCGGAATTCTGCCGACGGCCAGCGCTTTAAAGGGGGCGGGTTCGCCGCGATATTGCGCATCGTGAAGGTCTCCTTCACGTCAGCGGCTTGACTGGGGTCAAGATTTTCTTCGAGCAGGCCCTGGTACCCAAAATTCTCTACCGCCGAAAGGTAGCGGCTTTTGGCTTTGAATTCAGGCGGCGAGGCGAAATAGGCGGCGCTGGCGGCGAAGACCTCAGCCACGAGGCGTTGATCAAGCCCGATATTCTTGACTTGCATGAAGCCGACTTCCGACAGGCTTTTGTGCACGGCGGCGGCCGGGTCTGCGCAGGCGGAAAAATCTATCAAGGGCAGTGCCATGGCGGGTGTCCGCAACCTCCGGCGCCAGGATAGTCGAGACCCCGTCGTTTCCGCCTAGCACTCTATCTCAGCGACGCAGCGCCCGTCTTCGCGTTCAAATACTCTTGACGGCAAACCGCACAAGCCTTGAGCGGGCAATTGGCGGTTTGCCTTGGCTATGAGCGTGGGACAGCTTCAGATGACTGACATCGAGCAGAGCGCGGGGTCAAGAAGCCTTTATCTTGGACAGTTTCCGTACTTTCGCTACTTGGCCTACACCCAGCGACAGGACGATCAAACTCGCACCGAAATTGTAGAGGAACGCGAATCCAAGCGCCATCCCAGCGAGGCTGGTTTTTCCCTCTATGAATCCCTGATGTTGCCCTCGTTCAACACCCTTTGCGTTACCTCGTGCGTAGCCCACGACATACTGGCAACTGTCTGTGGTTGGCAAAACGCCTGCTTGAGGAGCCGGTGGATAATCCCAGGAATACCTAGACCGAAAAGCCTCATCCGTTGGGATTGTCTCTAGCAATGATGGCAAGGCGGGCGTGGGTGAACCGGAACTGCTTGTATTCGGATTCGTACGCCAAGTCCGCGCTGCAAGATCATAGCATAGGGAGGCGTCAGGATCAGAGGCTAATTCAGCTGCTGGGCTACAGCCTTGGAGTGCGACAACGCCAAAAGTGACCGCAAACATGAGCGTCCAGATGGCGCACAAGCGCCGCATGCCCCAAAGAGTTAGAGCAATTGGGCCAGTAAAGAGAACCGTCAGCGCGCGCCAGAGTGCGCCAATATAGGACTTTGGTGGCGCAAAATCCCGTTGGTCAGACGCCAGCATGGACGATTGTGCGGCCGTCGCCGCGGTATCCTGTTGAAGTCTGGAAAGCATGGCGGTTGTCGCATCGCGCTCGCGTTTCGCGGCCTCTAAGTCGGCGCGGAGCGCTTCGACAGCTTCCTCTGCAGCGTTTCGAGGATCGGGCGCGGGTCCCGCATCGCCGGTGCGCCGCGTCAGCAACCATCCCTCGAACTCTCCACGGACACCACTCAGACGCCGCTCAAAATCTGCGGGCCGCACGGATTGCGCCGCTTCGAACAAAGTGCGTGCTTCAACGAGTAGAGTATCGAACTGCGAGCGCGCCGCGCGGTCACGCTCCACCCAGTCCGCCTCCAGCGCTTTGGCGAAAGCTTCTTCCGACAGACGGGGGCGCCCAACGAGTGCACCAAGCCGGTGAAGGAGTTTTTTAAACCCCGGGTGATCGTAGCCTCCGTGCCAATCGCTGATGTCTTCTGTCTGTACAAGGTTGAAGGGGGCGGGAAGATCCGAAGCCTTTAGAAAAGCCGCAGCGAGAACGTCACGCTGAAGGCCGATAGAAGCTTCTGAGCGGACCCAACGGCTAGCGACAGCTGGCGGAGTCCAGCAAACGAGCACAGCCTTAGCTTCGCTAAGTTCGTGATTCACGACTTCATCAAAAGTCGAACCCGTTGGAATGCGCGCGTCAAAGAATATCGTAAGCCCAAGGGCTTCCAATGCGGACGCCAATTGTGACACTTTTTCTCGCTCGTCCCGCACATACGAGATGAAGATATCAGCCATTCACGTCCCCCCGATTGGACGCGCCGCTCGTATCATAAGGTTGGGAAGTAGACTACTCGATTGCGCCATTCCGGCGCATGGCCTGCGCTATCCAATTGTCATCCGCGCACAGCCTTCAAATGACTTTGGAACAGAATTCTAATGGCGCACTTCAATAATCCTTCTTCCAGCGAACCGAGAAGCGCGACGTCTGGGTTCCGGAAAAGCGCGAGACCAGCGACAGATTGCGCTTGGGCTCCCATTCCACCTGGGCGGCAGGCTCGCCCTGGGCGCCGCCGGTGATTTCGACATAGACGTTCTTGGCGACATATTTGCCGCCGGAAACGCTGGCTGCGCCATTCTCGCCGTTGAAGCTCACCCGATCCAGGCCAATCGTGCGAAACGCGCCGGCCAGATCGAACACCTGATTGCCGCTGAGCGCCGCAAGACCCGAGGCCAATTGTGCGGCTTCCAAAGCGGAGAGCTGCGTCGTCCCGCGGTCATAGAGAACCCGTGCCAGCACTTCATCGTCCGGCAGCGACGGTGAACTGGAAAGCGCGATCTTTGGTGCGGCGATTGTCCCCGTGACATTGACGTAAGCGGTGAGGTCCGCCGCAGCCCGGGCGCCGGAAATATTGAGAATCGCCTGCATCGGATCGCCGTTGAATTTGATTTGGCCGCTCTCAAGATCGAAGCGCTTGCTCAACAGATCGAAGGAGCCGCGGATCAAATTCGCATCGCCGGACAAGATCGGCTTGGACAAAGGCCCACGCAGCCGCGCATTCATACTCCATTCGGAATCAAGACCGCGGCCCCGTACGAACACGCGCGCCGGCGCATTCATCGTCACGTCAACTTCAAATGGCTTGCCGGGGCGCACGGGTCCGGTTCCGTTGCGTCGCCCAAATCGCGACGCCGCGTTGATATGCGTCACGGGGATCGCCTGCACGATCGGCGCTTGGCCGTTCAGTGGCGCAAAGTCCACGCGGTCGGCGTTGACCGTCCCCGTGAGGATCGCCGCTTCGCCCGGAATCGCACGATATAAAAGTGATCCAGAGCCGGTGGCTCGGGCCTCGTCGCGATTCAAAAACTGCAGATCGTACATGTTAATCGCGACATTGGCGTCGGCACCATCCGCACCGAAGGTGATTCCACCCTTCGCTCTGACCAAGCCGTTTCGCCGGTCTTTCGCGGTGATGGAAACGATGTGCAGCGTTGAGTCGGCAAAACGCAGATCTGCGGCGACGTCGCGTAATTTGATCCCTGTCGCAGCGTCCTCAAACGTCCCTTTGCTGAGGGCGCCCACGCCCGTTAATTCGGGATTTCCGATGGTTCCGGCGAGCGTGACGTTCAAGCGCACATTACCGTCGAGTGATTGTTCCGTGGGGCCGAATACACGCCAACCATCCTTCGCGGGGCCCTGGACCAAAAGCTCGCCGCTTGCTTCGGCTGCGGGATCGAATGCGATTTTGAAAGGTTGCGCGGCGGCTGAGGCGGGCACGTCCGCAGCGCCTTTGATCACCAAGCCGCTATCAGACTTCGCATCGAGATTGGCGCGGATGCGGCCGTCGAGCAATGCGAAGGTAAGGGCGCCATTGAGGCCGGACCCTTGCGCGCCGTCTGGGCCGATATTGTTGAGGTCGATGCGTCCATCGCCGCGCAGCGCCATGCGCGATCCAGAGAGCGTCACAGCGCCGGACATGTCGCCGCCGAGTTGGAAGCGCGGCGACAGGAAGCCGAGCAGCCGCGCGGGCGCTTTCGTCATCGCGAGTTTGGCGTCGAGCGAGTCGCCTTTGCGCCGCCAATCCACATCGAACGAACCCGCACCCATGGTCAGCGCGCCATTGGCGCTGAATGTCTGCGGGCTCATCGCAATCTCGATTGGTCCCTTAGAGCCAATCACGTCGCTGCCATAGCGTCCGTCGATGGAGAGTGACGCGCGCTGCGCCTTGTCGCGCAAAGAGATCGGCCCTGTCGCTTTGATCACAAAGGCCCGGTCGGCCCAGCCGCGCGCAGACGCAGTGAGGTTCATCGCGTCTGTCGCACCCTGGAGGCGGACACTGACTTTATCAAACGCCGTTTGCGCGGCTTCTATTGAGAGGTCGCGGGCGTCGGCGCTCAGGTCGATGCCTTGTTTGCCTTGCTGGTTTGAGAGGCGCAGCGACGCTTTCACCGAACCGCTGGCGTCGGCGAACGGCGCCACGGAGCCGTCTGCGTCTATGCGGCCATCGATTGGAAGGCCGCCGCCGACAGTCAGCGCGCCGGTCACCTTACCGCCGTTCCATTTCGCCTGCAGATCAGTCAGTGTGATGCGCGCATTCTTCGAGGCGAAACGTGAGGATGCGTCGATGCGTTCGCCGCGCGCCGTGGCGGACAGAAGGGCTCGGCCGGCGAGATTTTTGGTGGCGTCTGGAATGTTTGCTTCGAGAACGACATCGGAGAGCACAACACCGCCTGCGATCGCGCCGGGCGCGGTCGCTTGCAAAGTGAGGCGCGGCGCGGCGCGCGTGCCGCCTATCTTGCCGAATGCCTCCATATCGCCAGTGAGGTCAAGGCCGCCGAGCGCCAAGGGTCCACGAGCGGCGGCTTCAAGGTCGATGTTCAACGTCTCGAAGCGTGACATCGAGCCCTTTGCACCTGCGCGCAGATTGGCGCCGTCAAGCGTCGCGCGCTCGATCACGAATCCGCCATCCCGCGGCGCGACGGCGGCGAATTGCAGTTTCGGCGCGGCGCCCAAAGCGCGGCCCATTGGATCGTCGCCGCGAATGTTCACGCCAGCGGCCTGGCCGCTCAGCGCCAGATCGTCATCGCGCGACAGTTTCGCTGCGCCGAAGCGGAAATTGAGCCGGCCTTTCAAATCAGGCCGCACCGAAGCGACATTGCTGATTTCACCATTGCCTTCGAAGCGCACCGGCCCGTCTAACGCGATCTCGCCCGCCACTTGCACCTTCGCGTCGGCGCTCGTTACGCGCACAAGGTCGAGCTCGATTTGGGCTTCCTTTCGAAGGAACTGACCGGCGGCGTCGATCTGTGCGTTTTTGCCCAAGAGGCCTGCGAGTTCCTTGGATGCGGCGCTGATTCCGTTGGCGCCGATTGCAGTTTGAAAGCCGAATGCTTTGCTGTTCATCGTGACGAGAAGCGGCCCGGCGGCATTCTGAACCGTGACGCCGTTTTTCTGGATGTCGACCATCTCCACGCGGCCTTTGAAGGCATAGCCGCCACCGGCCGCATAAAGCTTGCCCTCGGCGTGCGCGGGGCCGCGCCCGAAATCCAGCGCCTTGTCGAGCTTCGCAAGACTTTTTGTATCGGCGACGACGTCGAGCCCCTTGGGGGCTTTTCGGGTTTCAGCGTTGATGAGGCCGGACGCGTTTAAATTGAGATTGGCGAATTCCGCATTTAGGACTGCGTTCTGTAAGCCCTTATCGGCTGGCGCAAGGCGCAGATTGACATCGAACGCGCCGCCCAGACGCCGCGCCAGCGGCGCGGTCAATGCGGTGGCGTTCAGGTCACCGGCGGCAGTGAAGTTGAGATTGCCCGTACGCCAATCGGTTTTGGCGCGCATCGCTTCCTTGTCGCCGATCAGGAACACGGCGTCGCCCACGCCAGATTTTTCATCGCCCTTGGCTTTGGCCGACAGCGACAGATCTGCGCCTTGCGGCGTCTCCAGCAAGCCCGTGAAAAAGCCACCCGCTTTGCCTGTGCCCTGTGCAACCAGATGCACCGCGCCTTGATGCATTTGGCGCCAATCGACCAGCAAAACATCGGTATCGGCATTCGTACGGCGCAAATCTATGCGCGCGGAATTGTCGTTGTTGCGGCGGAGTAGAAGCGATGCCTCAAGCCGCAAATGCGCGGCGGGACCCGCGACGCCCTCAGCGATTGCGATATCCGGCAATGAAAGCGTCTTTAAGTCGATATCGACGAGTGCGTCGCGCTTTTTATCGTCGGATTTCGTCAGCACCGGCCGCCGCAACACGCTGACCTTCATCGCGGTCACGGATTTGATCTCTACCGTGCGGAAAAACAATGCGAGCGTGTTGAGCGAGACGTCCGCATTATCGACAACCAGCCATTCGCCGTTCACGTCCGACAAGGCGATGCGCGTTGCGCGCAGATTGCTAAAGGGATCTCCGCGCAGGCCGTCGACTGCGATCCGCCCCAAGGGCCCGGCTTTGGCGCCGTCCGCGATTGTCGCGATCAGTTCGAGGCCAGCGGGCGAGCGGATATAGGCCACCGCACCGACGCCCAGGAGCGCGACGACGGCCACAGCGCCGCCGGCGATTTTCACGCCGCGCCTTTTAGGCTTTGCGCTCATTGGCGCGCCGGGATGATCCGCCTCGCTCAAAAGCTCTGTCCGATACTCACGTAAAACTGGATCGCAGCTTCGCCGGATTTGCGTTCAAGCGGCGTCGCGATATCGAAACGCAAAGGCCCGAAGCTGGTATAATATCGCACGCCGACGCCGACGCCGGCGCGCACATTCGAGAAATCGGGTGCAATTTCTTCGCCGGCTGCGCCGGCATCGATAAAGCCGACGGCGCCCCAGCTTTTGCCGATGCGGCGGCGATATTCGAGTGAGCCTTCAACCAGCGACCGGCCGCCGAACGCGACGAATTCAGAGGCGGCGATGCGCGTGGCGTCCGAGGTGCTTGGCGACAGCGTCTGGTGGTCGAAGCCGCGAACGCTGCCGCCGCCGCCTGCGTAAAAGCGATAGCCAGCCGGAACGCCGGTCAGGGGCGCACCGATGATCGAACCTGCGCGGAAACGTGCAGCGAAAACGTTGCGCGATGTCTCGCCGAGTGGCTGATACGCCGACGCGGTGAAGGTCGATTTCGTGAACAATAAAGTGTCATCGCCAAAAACGCTCGCGGGCTCGACGCGTAATTCGGCCCGATAGCCTTTGGTTGGGTCCAAAAGGTCGTTTGACTTATCGAGCCGCAGATTGCCGAATATGCTTGCGACCAAAAGATCTTTCTTGCCGGTGGCGTCACGCACCTGATCGGCGGCGACGGTGACGCCATAGCCGACGCCGAAATGCACTTTATTGCTGATTTCAACGCCGGCGCTGGCGCTGATCTGGCGCTGGTCATAGGCGTCTGTCTCAGAATCCGTTAAGCCCGCGCCCAGCTTCAATGTGTGGTCGGGCTGCCGCCAATGCGGCAGCGCGATTTCCCCGCTTAAGACGCGCTCCAATTGCGCGACGCGCGCGGTGAGCGTTAAACTTTCACCGCGTCCAAGGCGATTTCGCCAGATGTGCTGGCCTTCAAGACCAACGCCTTCGCTGGTGGAATAAGAACCCCCAAGCGTGATCGTGCGCGGCTTGCGTTCGCTCACGGTTAGGATGACGTCGCGGCGCTGTGCGACTGTGTTTTCTGTAGGCGCGCCGGCTTGAGTGGGTGCGACACGCGCTGTGACGGAATCGAACACGCCTGTATCCGTGGCGCGCACCGTGAGTTTCTCCAAAGCCTCCGGCGAATAGAGGTCTCCGTCCTTCCAACTGCGCAAACCTTGCAGATATTCAGTTCTAGTTTTGTGGCTGCCTTCGATCTGGACGCCGCCCAAGAGGATTTTGGGTCCGGTGGAATAGCGGAGCGTCACGGCGAGAGTGTTGTCGGCGTGATCGGCGATCGCCACGCGCTCCAAAGCGTCCGCTTCGGCGTAGCCGGCTTGACGCAAGGCGGCGAGGCCTGCGGCCTCCGCCTTGAGAACCGGCAAACCCTCGGCGGCTGCGCCTGCGAAAATGCGCGCAGCTTTGCGGACATCCGCTTCTACTTGTGAATCCGGCGCCACAGGCGTGAATTCGTATTGCGCCGGCTTATACAAAAACAGCGGACCGGTCGTGACGCGGAGAATTGGCGTGAGCTGGGGCGTGTCGACAGCGTCGGCGCGTACTTCCGCCGCGTAATAGCCGCGTGCATTCAAAACGCCCAAAGCGGCTTTGGCGGCGGTTTCTGCCCGGCGGCGGGCGTCGAACAGTGTTTCTGGCGACGCCCCAATGTCTGGGAGGCCAGCTTCAATGGCGTCGCGCAATTCCTCGTTGTCCACGCCATCGACGCGCACGCTGGCGGCGGCCAGCGCGGGCTGCGCCGCGAATAAAGTCGCGGCGGCGAGGAGGGAGCGGCTCAAACGCATGAATATAACTAGCGATCACAATGGTCAGGTTTGGTTAACAAGTGTTGCAAGGCGCTGCCTATCAGCGGCGTTTCTTAAACGTCATACTATCGAAGGGACGCTTCGGGTCCCTGGCGAGATTGGACTCAAGCCTTTGCAAAAAGGCAACAATTTGAACCGTGCGGACGAAATCCGTAATTTTCGCTCTGCGCGGCGCCGTTTGCTTGCGAACCCGGCGTGCATTGGCGAAAAGGAGTTGACGGGGAAGGGGACGATCCAATGAACACCCAACAGGCAGCCGCGCCAGCGAGCGACAAAGCGTCTTTTGCCGGTACGCCGGTCCGGGATTTGATCGCAGGCGCCACAGCATTCGCTGTTGTGGTGATCGGCGCTCACCTCTTGGCCCACACGCTCAAGGGCCTGATCGACGATTCCGTGCGCAATGGCGCAGTGGGCGTCTTGTTCGCTTCGGTGCCCGCTGTTTACGGCGTGGTCCGCAAAGTCACCTTCAGTTTTGGCCCCAAGCCTGAAAAACCCTCGCCGGAGCTTGCGCCGTGGTACATCACCGCCTTGTTCGCGGGCGCCTGCCTCTTTTCTTGGAGTCAGTTTTTCGGCTTTATCATCGGCGTCGCCTCCGCTGCGGCGGCTCCCACGCTCAATCAGGACCCGCTCAAAATAGCCGGCGCTATCCTGGGAATTCTGCAAATGCCGCTGCTGCTGATCTGGGCGGTGGTCGCCGGGAAGTACCTCTATTCAAACACGCGCAGCGGGATTGCGCTCGCCGTCGCGGCGATGATCTTCATCTTCGTCGTGCTCAATATGCTGATGAATTTCGTCATCCTGCCGGGTTCGACCGAACAAATGCTCGCCGCGATGGAGACGAAGTTCGATTGGGGATTGATCGCCGCCAGTATGGCGGCGGTCGCCGTGGTGGTGCTGATCGGCGCGCTGATCGGCATTGCCGTGGGGGCCATCCGCCGCTCGCGCGGTAAAGCTCGGTTGGTGAGCTTGTACCAAAAGCTCGACAAGCCCGAACGTGACGCGCTGATCGTCGATGTTCGAGGGCGTATCCTTGCAGCGCAAGCGGCGAAGGAATAATGCCGCGCGCCCCAGTGAAAAAAGATGGGCCCGCAAAAAGCAGCCTGACGAAGAAGGACCCACAGAAGCCCTTCTGGCGACGCAAAGCGCTTCAGCAAATGAATGTCGAAGAATGGGAGAGCCTGTGCGACGGCTGCGGCAAGTGCTGCACCTATACGCTCGAGGACGAAGAGACGAGCGACCTTTATCGGACGAATGTCGCCTGCAAGTTATTCGACAGCGGCACATGCGGCTGCGGCGATTATGCAAACCGGTTCAAGACCGTGCCGGAATGCCTGAAGGTCACGCCGCAAAATATCGAGACCCTGGAGTTTTTCCCGCCGACCTGCGCGTATTTGCTGGTCTTTGAGGGCAAGGACCTGCCGGACTGGCATCATTTGGTGTGCGGCGATCGCGAGGAAATCCACCGGCGCGGTCTTTCGGTGCAAGGACGCACGATCAGTGAGAGCGTAATCGGCGAGGCGGATCTTGAGGATTTCGTGATTGAATGGCCGGAGGATGGCGATGCGGCTATTGAGGAATAGACGCTAGGCCGCTAAACTGAACGTGTGACCACGTTTTCTAGCTTAGTGGTGAGCTGTTCGCGCTCTTCAATCTTGTGCGCCGGCAACGCGATGATGTTTGTGATTGCTTCACTGTGATGGTCGAGGATGTGCGCCCGAAGACGGCCAGATGCACCCGTACCTTCCAGATATCGCAACAGGCAATGCAGCGCTGGGATCAATTGACGGTCGGTCGAATTCAGCGCCATCCCGCTAGCACGCTCCGCGTTCGCAAAGATCTCGGAAATTTTCTCGCGATCTTTAGGGTCCAACCCGATGGATGATTTGTACGCATCCGCAACGATCTGCGCGGCCCGCGCTTGGCGGGCGGTCTCGGAACTGGAGAAACTTGGAGTCGGATCGACCAGGCGTCGTAATGGTGATCGGGTTGCTGGCCGCAAACGACGGCGGCACGGACCGATGTAACTTCGTCCCTCGATAAATATGCGTGGCCGCATGGCGAGTTTTCGAATCCGCGTCTTCACGACGTGGTTGGAAACTGGCTTGGCGATAAATTCGTCCACCCCGCTCTCACGGGCCAGCTCCAAGACGCTACGCCGCGACTCGCCGGACATCATGATGATCGGAATGGCGCGGTGTTTTTTTGCGCCGGCGCTGATGGCGCGCGCCAATTCTGCGCCGTTCCATCCCGTCCATATCCCAGTCCGTGATGAGCATTTTGGGCTGAGCGCGTGGCAATAGCTCAAGCGCTTCGTAAGCGCTGGAGACGCCGACGATCTCGCGTACGCCGGCGCCGCGGATAACCTCCACCATGATAGTCCGCATTTAATCGTGGTCGTCGGCAACCATGACTCGCAGGGTGCTCGAACAAAACGGTAATGGCCGGGAAGGTCGAGTGGACATCGGGGTCGCCGGCATTTGATGGTTTTTCTATATGCCGCTCCTGCGTTAACCGCCTAAATCCAAGATGTTCAAAACTGGAAGCAAATGGCGCTCAGGCGGGGGGGGGAGCATGCAGCGGCGCTCTATTTGAACGGCTGCTTCGCGCTCCGGAGCGCATTGAAGATCGTCGTTGGCAATTCCAGGTTCAGCGCGCCGACATTCATCTGTCGGCACCAAGCCGTGGCCTGCATCGAGATGGTGGCGTCATTGTATTTCAGGACGCGGACGACTGGATTGGGGTTCTGCATCACGCGTGGATCTTGTTTTAACAAATTCATGACCGTTTCAATCACGGCGGGCATGTCGGCGTCATAGCCAACGTGGAATTCAACATTGGCGCGACGCGTTTCACTGGTTGAGTAATTGAAGATCGCGTTGGCGAAGATCTGGCCGTTTGGCACCACAATCTTCACATTGTCCAAAGTCGCCAGTTCGGTGGTGAAGATATTGACGTCGCGCACCGTACCGATCTTGCCGTTCAGAATGTCGACATAATCGCCGATGCGATAGGGCCGATAGAGCACGAGCAATACGCCCGCCGCGACATTCGACAAGGCGCCTTGCAACGCCAAGCCTATCGCTAGGGTTGCGGCGCCCAGAACCGCGATGATGGACGTCGTCTGTACGCCGAAGCGCTGCAGCACCGCCACAAGCACGATAGCCATGATGACATAGCGCACCACCGAGCCAAAGAAGACGACGATCGTCGGCTCAATATGTTTGGCCTTCGATGCGGAATTGCGCGCCAGCCGCGCCGCCGCGCCGGCGATCCACATCCCAGCGACCAGGATGATGAGCGCCCAAGCGAAGTTCAGGACGCCCAAAAGGACTTCATCGCCATATTTCACCCAGAGTGGATGATGGCTAAACGTCGGCCAATCCATTCAGAACTCCGTTGGCGCGCACGCCGCAGCATTGCGGGCGTTTAAGCGGCCTGCTTCTGGCCGCCGAAGCGTCCATAGAAACTTTCGCCGGAATTCGCTAGGTCCTGCAGAAGTTTGCAAGGGACGAAGCGCTGGCCGTATTTTTCGGCTAATTCATCGCATTCGGCGACGAACTTCTTCAGTCCCATGCAATCCATGAGTGAGATCACTCCGCCAGTATAGGGCGCAAAACCCCAAGCGAGGATCGAACCCACATCCGCATCGCGCGGATCGAGGATCACGCCTTCTTCCATGCAGCGCGCCGCTTCCAGCGCTTGAATGTAGAGGAGGCGCTTCTTGTAGGAATCGCGCAGATCCGGCGGGCATTCCAGCACGGTGGGCTTGGCGATTTCGGAAAGGCCGGTCCACAGGGTCTTCTTAGCCTTCGGATCGGCGGGATAATCGTAGAAGCCCTTTAAGTTCTTGCGGCCCTGACGGCCGAACGTGTTCACCATGGCTTCGAACACGCCATCGGCGGCGGTCGCCTGATATTTCGGGCCGAGATCGGCCTTTGTGGCGCGGGCGATTTTTACCGCCAGATCGAGCGCTACGTCATCCGCCATTTCCAGCGGCGCGCGCGGCATGCCGGTCATGCGGCCGACATTTTCGATGATGGTGGGCTTCACGCCTTCGGCCAGCATGATCGCGCCTTCACGCACATAGGTCGAGAAAACCCGGCTGGTGTAAAAGCCGCGCGAGTCGTTCACGACGATCGGCGTTTTCCGGATCTTCAGCACGTAATCGACCGCTTTGGCGACGGTCTCTTCCGTCGTCGCCTTGCCTTTGATGATTTCCACCAAGCCCATGCGGTCGACTGGCGAGAAGAAATGGACGCCAATGAAGTTTGCTGGGCGCGCGCTGTTTTGCGCCAATTCCGTGATCGGCAGCGTCGAGGTGTTGGAGCCGAAGAAAGATGTGGGGTCGAGGAAGGCTTCGGCATTCTTGATCGCTTCGGCTTTCACTTGTTTGTCTTCGAACACCGCCTCGATGATGAGGTCGGCGCCCTTGATCAAGCTGTAATCGGGCGAGGCGGTCACGAGCGCCAAAATCCCTTCCGCCTTCGCCGCATCCATCCGGCCTTTGGCGACGGCTTTATCCAGCAGATCCTTGACGTGCTGTTTGCCTTTGTCGGCGGACGCCTGATCGCGGTCGAGCAAGATCGTTTCAATGCCGGCCATCGCTTGCACATACGCCACGCCCGCGCCCATCATGCCGGCGCCCAGGACGGCGACTTTTTTCGGATCGGATTTCGGCGTCCCTTGCGGCCGATTGCCGCCTTTGCTCAGCGCCTGCATGGAATTGAACAGCGTACGAATCATACCCTTGGCCTCGGGCGTGACGAGGCTATTTACCAGATAGCGCATCTCGACGCGCAGCGCCGCATCCATCGGCAGCTGCAAGCCTTCATAGAAGCAACTCATGATATTCTTTTGCGCGGGATAATTCTGGTTGGTTTGTTTGCTCATCATGGCGATGCCGCCGATGAACAACATGCCGCCCGCGGCGGTATAAGGGCCCTCTTTGAAGCGATAGCCTTTTTCATCCCAGGGCTGAATCGCCTTCGGATTGGTCGCCAGCCATTTGCGGCAAGCGGCCACGCATGCGCCAGGCGCGACAAGCTCTTGCACGATGCCCAGCGCCTTGGCTTCGGCGGGTTTCTTGCTCTGGCCTTCCAGGATCATCGAGGCGGCGGCTTGCAGACCGATCAGACGCGGCAGACGCTGCGTGCCGCCGGCGCCGGGCAGGATGCCGATCTTCGCTTCCGGCAGGCCGAATTGCGATTTCGGATTGTCGGCGGCGACGCGATAATGACAGCCGAGCGCGAACTCCAATCCGCCGCCGAGCGCCAAACCTTCCAGTGCAATAGCCACGGGCTTGCCGCAGGTCTCCAAATCGCGGAACGCTTTGGAGAAGGCGCCGACCGCATCGTAGGCGAATTTCTTATCGGCCGCGAGGTCGGTCGAAAATGCTTCCGCGCCTGCGACTTTTTCCAGGTCGCCCAGATCGGCGCCCGCGCAAAATCCCGAAGCTTTGCCCGATTGCACGACGACGCCCTTGATGGCGGCGTCGCTCTTGATCTGCGCAATGAGAGCGATGAGTTCCTTGCCGCCTTCCAGCGTCAAAGTGTTCATCGACTTGCCTTGCGCGTCGAAAGTGAGCAGGGCGACGCCGTCCGCGCCAGTTTCCAGGGTGAAGTTCGTCATCTCTTAGACCCTCTCAATCACAGTCGCGGTGCCCATGCCGGCGCCGATGCATAAGGTCACCAAGGCCCGTTCTTTATTCGATCGCTCCAGCTCATCCACCATCGTGCCGAGAATCATTGCGCCGGTGGCGCCGAGCGGATGACCCATGGCGATGGAGCCGCCATTGACGTTCACCTTTGCGGGGTCGAGTTCAAGCGCCTGAATCCAGCGCAGCACAACGGCGGCGAAGGCTTCATTGAGTTCCCAAAGGTCGATATCGGACGTTTTCATCTTCAGGCGGTCGAGCAGCTTTTGCGTCACCTTCTCAGGCCCTGTCAGCATGATCGAAGGCTCCGATCCGATCGATGCGGCGCCGACAATGCGGGCCCGGGGTTTTAAGCCAAGTTTTTTGCCCATGGCTTTTGAACCGATCAGCACGGCTGCGGCGCCATCGACGATGCCGGAGGAATTACCGGCGTGGTGGACATGATCGACGGCTTCGACTTCCGGATAACGCTGCATGATTACGGCGTCGAAGCCGGGCAGAATCTCGCCTTGCATCTTGAAGCTGGCTTCGAGCGCGGCGAGCGATTGCAGACTTGTGTCTGGGCGCATGTGCTCGTCATGATCCAGGACCATAAGGCCCATTTGATCTTTCACGGGCACGATGGATTTTTTGAAGCGGCCTTCAGCCCAGGATTTGGCGGAGCGCTGTTGGCTCTGCACGGCGTACGCATCGCAATCGGTGCGGCTGAAGCCGTATTTGGTGGCGATCATGTCTGCGCCGATGCCTTGCGGCACGAAATAGCTCGGCAAAGCGACGCGTGGATCGGCGGCCCAGGCCGCGCCCTGCGAGGACATCGGCACGCGCGACATGGCTTCGACGCCGCTGCCGATGGCCAGTTCCGCTTCTCCGGCGATCACTTTCGCGGCGGCGATGTTGCAGGCCTCAAGGCCGGAAGCGCAAAAGCGATCCACCTGCACGCCGGCAGTGGATTGTGAATAGCGCGCGGCCAGCACGGCAGTGCGCGCAATGTCGCTGCCTTGCTCACCGATCGGCGTGACGCAGCCCATGATCACATCCTCGACAAGCTCGGTATCGAGGTTGTTGCGGTCGCGGATGGCTTCCAGCATCTGCGCCGCCAAGGACAGCGCCGTGATTTCATGCAGCGAACCGGTATTTTTGCCGCGTCCACGCGGTGTACGCACCGCATCGTAGATATAGGCTTCAGCCATGGGATTGATCTCCGGTTGGAGGCTTGGAACTTAAAACTCGTCGGCGGTGAGCGCCATCAGGGATGCTGCGCCAGTTTCGATCTTGGCGAGGTGCGCCGCGCCCTGAGGAACGATGCGTTGCATGAAATAAAGCCCGGTCTTGAGCTTGGTGGCGTAAAACGGATCGCTGCTGTCCTTCTTCGCCAGCGCCGCTTTCGCGATCAGGCGCCAGCCGAAGGCGAGGCCGGTAATGCCGAACAAATGCAGATAATCGGTGGCGGCGGCGCCGGCGTTGTCCGGATTGGCCATACCGTTCTGCATGAGCCACATCGTCGCTTTTTGCAGGCGGTCCTTGGAGGCTTTCAGACCTTCATTGAAGGGCGCCAGTTCAGCATTGTTCGCATCTTCCGCGAGGAGTGCGTCGATCTCGGCGAAGAAGGTCATGACGGATCGCCCACCATTCTGGGCCAGCTTACGGCCCACAAGGTCCATGGCCTGCACGCCGTTCGCGCCCTCATAGATCATGGCGATTCGTGCATCGCGCACAAATTGCGACATGCCCCATTCCTCAATGAAGCCATGGCCGCCATAGATTTGCTGTGCGTTCACGGCGTTCTCAAAGCCCTTGTCGGTGAGATAGCCTTTCAGCACGGGCGTCAGCAGCGCCATCATGTCCGCCGCTTTGGTATGGATCGCCTCATCGGCGATGCGCGTTTCCAGATCGCCTTGCAGCGATGTCCAATAAAGGAGGGCGCGGCCGCCTTCATTGAAGCTTCTGGCGTCGAGCAGCAAGCGCCGCACATCCGGATGCACGATGATCGGGTCGGCCGGGCCGCCGGTGTTTTTCGGCCCCGTCAGCGAGCGGCCTTGCAGGCGATCTTTCGCGTAGGCCGCCGCGTTTTGATACGCGACTTCCGACAGCGCCAAGCCTTGCAGCGCCACGGCGATCCGCGCTTCGTTCATCATCGTGAACATGGCGTTGAGGCCGCGGCCCGGCTCGCCGACTAGCCAGCCAATCGCCTCGTCGTAATTCAGCACGCAGGTGGCGTTGGCGTGAATGCCCATCTTTTCTTCAAGTTTGCCGCAGGTCACGGGATTGCGTGCGCCCAAGGAGCAATCCGCATTCACCAGAAATTTCGGCGCGACGAAAAGGGAAATCCCCTTCGTGCCGGCGGGGGCGCCTTCAATCCGCGCGAGAACCAAGTGAATGATGTTCTCGGAGAGGTCGTGATCGCCCGCAGAGATGAAGATCTTTTGGCCGGTGAGCTTGTAGGAGCCGTCCGCTTGCGGAACAGCTTTGGTGCGCAAAAGGCCCAGATCTGTACCGCAATGCGGTTCGGTGAGGTTCATTGTGCCGCACCATTCGCCGGAGACGATTTTCGGCAAATAGGCGTCTTGCAATTCCTTCGCGCCGTGGTGAATCAACGCCGAATAGGCTCCATGCGACAAGCCCGGATACATGCCGAACGCAACATTGGCGGAGGCGATCATTTCACTGACCGCCAGACTTAAGGTTTGGGGCAGGCCTTGGCCGCCAAAATTCGGATCGCAAGAAAGCGCAGGCCAGCCGCCTTCGACGAATTGCGCATAGGCCTCTTTGAAGCCCTTCGGCGTCGTCACGGATCCGTCCGCGTGACGGGTGCAGCCTTCCTCGTCGCCGCTGAGATTGATGGGCTGCAGCACTTCCTGCGCGAGGGCGGCGGCGGCTACTAAGATCGCGTCAAGCGTGTCGCCGGTGACGTCGGAGAAGCCGGGCAATTCCGCATAACGCCCGATATCCAATACCTCGTCCAGCAAGAACCTGATTTCTCGGACGGGGGCGGTGTAGCTCAGCATGGCGAACTTCCTTTTTTGGACGGTGGAGGCACGGTGGAAACTATGCCGATTCACAAAAATATGGAGCGGAGCAGCCTTCGTCGAGCACCGCAACAATCACATTGTCGTTGTTCGGGGTGTGCACTTAGGATTTCCACAAGGGCCCATAGAGCAGCAGAGATCCGGTAAACAATTGATAAGTAAGCAGTCTCGTGGCGGGGAAAAGTTTTCCCCGGCAAATCATGGTTAACGCTTTAACCTGCCATTAACAACGATCGTCGCTCCCTGCATTCGATTCAATAGCCCGCGCTATGATTCGCGCGCGCTAGAGCCCTTCCCGGCCGGGCGTAATCAGCCCGATCGGCCAAGAAGCGCTCTCTTGAAAAGTGCCGATCCACCTTGGGTTTGAGTTGGGTAACTCAGATTGGAAGTGGGTCCTGGGGCCGGGAGAAGGTGATGTCGGGCGATGCGCTTTGGAGCGTCAAGGGGATCGACCCTAGAGCACGCGACGCTGCGCGTGAAGCGGCGCGCCGTGAAGGCCTGAGCCTCGGCGATTGGTTGAACAAGGTCATCCTTGTGGATGGCGAGGAAAGTCCTCGCGGCGATCAGCATCACCGGCGCGATGCGCAAGAACGCTATGGCTTCGAGCGGCAGACAGAATCCACCGCCACGCTCCAATCTTTAGACAGGTTGGCGGAACGCATCGAAACGGCCGAAGCCAGGTCCGCTTTGGCGATCACAGGGATCGATCAATCGGTCTATGCGCTGGTATCCCGCCTCGACGGCGCCGAACGTGGCCAAAAACAGTATAACACCAAGCTCGAAAGCGGCATTCGCGAGTTGCGCGCCACGCAAAATGCGGTCGCTGACCGGCTGCGGCGCATGGAAGAAGATTCCGCCACCAGCCAGGAAGATTTGGCGGCGCTGCGCCGCTTGGGTGTTGCGCTGACGGCGTTGTCAACCCGCATGCAGCAGGTCGAAGCCGCTGTCGCGGACACAAGCCATGTCGACGCAAAGCTCGAGGCGGTGGCGGGGCAGGTCGATCTTGCATCGCGTGAAATGCAGCGCGTCTCCGCGCGCGCCGATGACGCTGTGGATGCCGTGGCTGTTGTGAAGGGCGAAGTCTCCGGCGCCATGAAGGACATGGCGGAGCGTCTGTCGCAAGCGGAGACGGCGACCGACGCCGCGGTTGGGTCCTTGCAGGTCACGGTTGAGGATCTGTATTCTCGATTGGCGCAGGCAGAAGCGCGCGATGGTCAAAAGGACGAGGCTCTGGCCTCCGTGTCGCAAACGGTCATGCGCATGATCGATGCGGGCCGTGAGGAGATGGCGCGGGAAATCGCCGCCGCTTTCGCTGCGCTGAAGCCCGGCGAAACAGAGGCGGCTTTGGTCGAGTTGCAATCGCGCCTCGCCGCTGCGGAACGCCGCCAATTGGCGAGTTTTGAGCGGATTGGATCAGAAATCGATCGTCTTGCGCAAAGCCTCGACCAGCGTTTACGGTCCGTCGAAGACCGGAACACATCAGACGCCGATTCCGGCGTCTTACGTGAGGAAATGGCCCGCGTCGTCGAAGCCTTGGATCGCCGCGTGCAAGCTGTCGCCGATCGCGACATGGCCGCCATTCAGCGCATGGGCGATGAAATGTCCCGCTTCGCGGGAACGGTGGAAGAGCGGTTGGCCAATTCGGAAAACGTGACCGCCGAGGCGATCGTTCAGGTCGGCGCACAAATAGAAGGCGTGGCCCAGCGGCTTCAGGATCGGCAGGACACCATCATCGATCAATTGATGGAGCGCATGCGCGCACAGGACGAGGCCTCGAACGCCCGCCTTGAGGATGCATTTAGCAACGTAGCCCAGCGTTTGGACACCGTAGAGCGCTCCACCGCGTCTGACTCGCCGCTGCACAAAGCGCTGGAGACGCTCTCTGAGCGTTTGCGCGTGGTTGAAAGCACCGGCGCGAAGGCGCCGCTGAAAAACATCGAAGGCACGTCCGCCGTCAACTCAACCGCACCGCGCGTCAGCGGCTGGGGCATTTATGACGGCACGCCGGCGACGCCGGCCTCCGTCGCCGCCGTCGCAGACGCCATTGCGCCAAAAGAGCAGCAGGCCGCCGATGATGAGGCGCCAGGCGCTGACGCCACTGCGTTTGCCGCGCCGCAGGAAAATGCGTTCGCCATCGAGGAATTCGAAGAGCTCGACATCCTCGAAATTGACGACACCCCTGCGATGGATTGGGACATCGATCCCGCCCTGGATGTCCTCGACAGCGCAGACAAAGACGGTGAAGCGGAAGCAGATGCGTTGCCGAGCGATGATCTCGCGGCCCTCATTGAATTGTTGGAGAGCGCCGCCGCAGAAGACGCGGCAAACATCGCTCTTCGTGAATCTTATGGTGATCTCGAAGTCTTAGACATTGATTCAGAAACTAAATTTAGTTCTTTGGACTTCACGCGTCCTGAACCGGCGTCTGAGTTCCTCGCCGATGACGAACCGCTTCTGCTGTCAAGCGAGCGCCGTATCGAGAACACCGCAGGCGCTGATAGTTTCGATACTGGCCTGAGAGACGAAATCGCCGACTTAGACCCCGAATTGGCGGAAGCGATCTTCGGCCGCGCTGCCGGCGCAACGCCTGCCGCAGCCGCCGAAGCGAAGCCGGAGGCGCATGTCTCCGATTTGGCCGAATTGCAGCTGACGAATCCCGTTTTTGAAGAGGCTGCCGCGGCAGATTCCTTTGATGCCCCCTACGACGACGGCGCCCTTGAATTGACCGATAAATTTGAGAGCGCGCTCGTTGATGAAACTGCTGGGACGCCACCGCTGGCGGCGTGGCGCGAGCCAGGGGCGATCGCTGAACCGCAACAGCCTGTGGATTATTTGACGCAGGCGCGTATGGCGGCGCTGGCGAACCAGCAAGCGGCTGGGGGCAAAAAAACGCCGCCAATTCGCGGCCGCAGCTCGACGCTGGCGCCAACGCGAAATTCTGGTGGTCTCACGCGTAGCCATCTCCTCACTGCCGCCAGCATCGCTGCTGTCGCAGCCATCGGCGCCGGAACGTATTTTGCGCGCGAAACGGACCCCCAGAAGCTGCGTGAAAATCTCGACCGCGCTACGCCGCAGCCTGACGCCGCCAACGCTGCGGCTGCACCGCAAGTCGTGACGCCGCCAGCAGCGTCGACCGAAGCTGCGCTTGACGTTGTGGATCTATCTGGCGCGCTCGAAGGCGCTGCTCTGTCGCCTGATCGGTTCCCGGAAGCGCGACCGACCATCGCGCCGGAGCCGAAAATTGCATCCTTGAGCACGCCGCCCACAGCCACGAAACCTGTGACAGACTCGGGCGATGCCTCGAAAATCTATAAGCGCGCGGTTGAGGCGTTGCGCGGTGACGATCCAGTCGGCGGCGCCGCCATGCTGCGCCAAGCGGCCGATCAAGGTTATGCGCCGGCGCAATATCGTCTGTCCAAAGCGTATGAACGCGGCGAGGGTGTTACGAAGAATCTCGCCGAGGCGCGCCGCTGGACGGAGCGCGCGGCCCGTGGCGGGAATCGTAAAGCCATGCACGACCTGGCGGTCTATTATGCAGAAGGCGAGGGCGGCCGTCAGGATTATGTCGCTGCCGTCGAATGGTTTCGTAAAGCCGCCGAATATGGGCTTTCGGATTCACAATACAATCTCGGCGTCTTGTACGAACAAGGCCTCGGCGTGTCGCAGGATGAAGGCGAGGCGCTCTATTGGTTCGAGGTTGCGGGCCGAAACGGCGATCAGGACGCCGCGCGCCGGTCGCGTGAGCTCGGCGCTTCCGCGCCGCCGTCCATTGTCACAACGGCGATGCGCCGGGCGGATGTTTTCAAATCCCGCACGGTCGATACGCAGGCCAATGGTGAATCCCGTCGGACTGTCGCGACCAATTGAGTGCACGTCTTTGCGACCCAATAAAAAAGCCGGAGCGATCGCTCCGGCTTTTCTATTTTTGGGTGTCCGCGGCTATTACGAAGCTGTGACAGGACGCAGCAGGATTTCCACGCGGCGGTTCTTGGCGCGGCCGTCGGCGGTGTCGTTGCTGGCGATCGGCTGGGTTTCACCGCGGCCTTGCGTCCAGATGCGTTGATCCATCACCCCATTCGAGACGAGGAAGCCCGCCACAGCGCGTGCGCGACGCTCGGACAGCGCCATATTGTAATCGTCTGCGCCCGTGGAATCGGCGTGTCCAATCACGTCGATCGTGGTCTTTGGATATTTCTGCAAAGTTGAGGCGACCTTGGCCAGGGTGTCGTTGAAGCTCCCCTTGATCTCCGAACGGTCGGTGTCGAATGTAATGTCGGATGGCATGTTCAAGCGGATATTGTCGCCTTCGCGCACGATGCCGACACCCGAACGCGCCATCTGGTTTTCAAGTTCGGCTTGCTGTTTGTTCATATAATCGCCGATGGCGTAGCCGGAGAGGCCGCCAATGGCCGCGCCGATCGCCGCGTTGCGACCGTCATTGCCGCCGGCCAGCGTGCCGAGGCCTGCGCCGGCGATGGCGCCGACAATGGCGCCCGTGCCTGCGCGGTTGGAGCGAACTTCACCCGTCATCGAATCCGTGGTGGTGCAGGCGCCCGCGATCAGCAGCGCCGCCATCGATGAGGCGACCAGCAATTTATTCATCATACTCTTTCTCCGTCGGCGGCAGGCCACTAGGCCCCAAAAATTGGAACGCAATGGGGCCATACTTCCTGAAATTTGGCGTTTTAACGGCAGATGAACCGCTTCCCCAGGCGGGAACGAACCCTCAGGACATTTTGGGAATATCCAGAAAAGCGGACAAGCTGGACTTTAGTTCCATTTTATCTCGCAATTCGCATTCCCACACGACAAGAACGTGCCAACCCATTGCTTTCAGGCGCTGTTGGACATCTTTGTCGCGGTTTTTATTGCGTAAAATTTTTGCCAACCAGTAATCGGCATTGGCTTTTGGCAGGCGCGCGCCGCGCGCGCAATCGTGCCCATGCCAGAAGCAGCCGTGCACGAAGATCGATTTGCGCGATTTGGGGAAGACTAAATCCGGTGCGCCGGGCAGGTCTTTGCGATGCAACCGGAAGCGATGCCCCATCGCGTGCGCCAGCCGTCGCACCTTCATTTCCGGGGCGGTGTTTTTGCTTTTGACGGCGCGCATTGTGCGCGACCGTGTTTCTGCGTCGAATTTGTCCGCGCTTTGGGTCATGCGTCGAGAGCGTCCACCAAGGGCCAATGATCACGCCAAGTCTCATCGATGATGCAATGGCGGCAAAGCGACGATTTTCGCGCGAAAGCGGGGGGCTGGACGCGCATGTGCACAATGTCCTCCGCGTCAAAGGGGGCCAGCATCACAATGCCGTTGCCGGTCCATCGCGCTGCGATGGCTGCAGCGCTCTGGCCAATGCGTCATGGCGTTTGCGCTGTCGCCATAAGGCGCATCTCCGTTCCGTGTGTGCATACGGGCCTGATTCTTCACTGACCAATCATAGGAGGGTGCGGCGGTGCGCAATGCGTCCTCGATCGCCGCGTCGGCATTGGGGTCTATGTGAACCGGGTCGAAATAGATGACGTCGACGTCGCCGTGCGGCCGAGCATAGGGTCTTGCATGCAAATGATCCCGGATCGCTGCGCGAATGAAACCTGCGGCGATCCACGCATCGGGCAGGTCGAGCGCGGCCACGGCGCGGAGCGCATCGCAAATGTCGCACGGCCCTGCGATGAAGGCGATGATGTCGTCAAGGGTTCGCATCACCGGCGTTCTGGCGGCGACCAATTGCGCAAGGGCGGCTGGGCGACGCCGCACAAAGTCTCCAGCATCAGCCGGCGCATCAAGGGGATTTCGCACATCGGCGCCATGAAGAGATCGCGTAAGGCGCCGATAATGGCGGACTGGCTTTGAAACGCGGGGGTCAGCGCCGCGGACATCGTCTGGAACCAGCGCACATGCGCGCCGCGCCGCGCGACATAGGCATCGAGGGCGACGTCCACTTGATTGGCCGCGATCGCAGCGCTCAATTCCAGCGCGTCGATTAAAGCCAGATTGGCGCCTTGGCCCAATTGTGGGCTGGTGCCGTGCGCGGAATCGCCGATCAGCAATGTGCGATCCTTGCGCCACGGGCGGGCCGCAACGTCGCGATAGGTGGCCTGCGCGAAGATCGCTGGGTCAGCCTGCGGCGCCAGCAAGCGTCCAGCCTCTGGCCACAAAGCCGCGACGCGCGCTTTAAAAAAGTCGAAGCCTTCGGCCTGCCATTGCTCGAACGCGTCGCGGCGCAGCGACCAAAAAAAGGCAAGGTGGCCCTGGTCGCCAGCGTCGGGCGCTCGGCCGATCGGCAAGACACCCATCATTACGGACGCGCTTTGATAGCGCTGCGTGAGGCAGCCTTCCCAAGTATCGTCCGGCGCAGGGAAGGCGGCCCACAAGGCGCCCCAGGCATAAAGAGGTGCTTTGGCTTTCGGATTGATTTGTTCTCGGGCGGTGGAGGCTGACCCATCGGCAGCGATGAGCAGTTGAAACGGGCCATGCACACGGCCTTGGGCGTCGATTGCCCGCGGCGCCTCTGAATTCTCGATACGGACGATGTCCGCTTCGGTGACGATCTGCGCGCGCGCATCGCGCGCTGCGCCGTACAGAATGTCGAATAAGGCCGCGCGGTGAATCCCGAGGCCATATGCGCCCACATTCCAGCGCTCATAGATGAGGTTCAGCACCAAACGGCCTTTGGTGGTGCGGCCTTCGAGCTTATCGACCTTCGCGCCCATCGCACGCGCCGCATCGCCCAGCCCCATGCAATCCAGTGCAGCAAGACCTGAGGGCTGCAGCAACAAGCCGGCGCCTAGGGGGCGCGGCGCCGCGAAACGCTCCAACAAAGTGACGTCATGTCCGGCGCGCGCGAGTAGACTCGCCGCCGTGAGGCCGCCGATACCGCATCCGATGATGCCGATACGCATGAAGTCCCCACGTAAAACTGTTTAAGCGGCTTTGGCTTTACGCGCGCTTCGGCCTAATCCCTTTGTATCGAGCAAAGGCTCGATCAGGCATTCGGCCAGATGCCGCACCGCTGGGGCTGCGACGCCATCACCAGTGAGATGCAGCGCCCGATTGAGGTTTGGCGGCAACACATAGTCGTCTGGCATGCCCATCAGCCGCGCCGTTTCGCGAGGGGTCATCAGGCGCGTCCGCACCTTGCCGTCCTCAATGACCACGAGAAACTGGCGGCTTGAGCCGCCGCCCGGCGTACGCAGGCATCCGGCGAGGCCGTCAAAGCGCGCTTCCGAACGCTGCACCTTTTCGCCACGCTCGACACGGATGCGCCGGTACAACGCGCCAGCATGTCGGCCGGGCGTGTTCCGCAAAAACTCGACGCGTGTGCGCTGCAATGGGCTCATTTGCGAAAGCATCTTCTGGGTCGCCTCGGCGCTGCGCCAAGCGCTTGGCGGCAAATCCCACTCGATCAGATCTGTAAGAGAGGTATTGCGAGCGGCGGCCTGCGGCAAATTCCACCAGACGAAATTTTGTCGCGCTGCTGGGCTCAGCTTCTCAATCGCGCGCAGCATCGCGGCAGGCGTGCGCAGCGGGTCCGGTATAGCGGCGGCGAGGTGCGATGGCGCTGCGCCCAACACGCCGACAATGAACAAGCGCGGCCGAGATTGCGGCACGAATTCCGCCGCGTCGACCATCAAGGCGCCGGTTTGATAGCCGGCGCCGGTCAGGCGCTCTATGATTGCAGAGAAGTCTTCGCCGCCCCGGCTGGTCAGGAGACCCGCGACGTTCTCAAGCGCTATGACGCGTGGTGCGCGATTTTCGGTCTGCAATTGCTCCATCAGCCGCCAAAACGCATAGAAGGCGCCGGAGCGGGGGGCGTCCAGACCGCCGCGTCCGCCGGCGAGCGACAGATCCTGGCAGGGAAAAGACGCCCAGGCCAAAGCGGCGTGTCCAGGCAAATCGGCGGTGGAGAGCGCGTTGATGTCCTCGCACCGTGCATGGCCAGATGCGAAGTGCCGCTCATAGGATTCAACCTTGTGCGGGTCGAAATCATTGGCGAATAGGCAGGTCCAGGCTGCGCCAAGCCCAAGACGGGCCATGCCGGCGCCGGAAAAGAACTCATAAAATGTCCGCGCAGAATCAGACGTCATGTGCGCATCATAACGAACGCTGACTCTGGCCAAACGACTTTTGCGGGGGGCGGGGGAAATGAGCCGCTTGGGCCACAGTCCCTGCCTTGTTTTAGCGTGAGGTTACGTTAGAAGGCGGTCGAACCTGGGCGCAGGGGTGGTGACTAGGTTCGGACCTCGCGGTTCTTTGTGTAAAAGGCGGCGGTATGAGAGTTTGGGGGAAGCAAGGGTCGCGTTGGTTTAGCGCTGCTGCAGCGTGCGCCGCGCTGTTCCTGTCCGCTTGCGAGAAGCACGCAACCGAACCGGGCGAAAAAGCCCCGAAGGCGCCGTCTGCCGCGGAGGTCGAACGCAACGCTGTCGCCGATTTCGAAGCGCCGCAGCCCGGCTTGTCCACACCCAATCCGAACGCGTCCTTCGCCGGACCGTTCACCGCGGGCGGGATGGAGCCCTTTTGGTCGGCGCGTCTTGTCAACGGCGCCTTGACCTTCGAACGCCCCGAGACAGGTCCGCTGGTTTTCAAAATTGGGCCTTTGAAGCCAAACGCCGGGATCGCCAAGGTGACGCAAGGGAAGCTGACTATGATCCTGTCCGCTCAGCCTTGTACGGACGATGCGGGCCGCGCCCTCGATTACCGTATGCTGATCGTCTATGGCCGCGACGCCTATGAGGGATGCGCCCGTGTCGGCGAGGCTGTGGCGGCGAAGGATTGGTCCGCGTTTCTCGGCGATTATCTGGTCGCTGTCGACGCCTGTTTAGCCAGGGCCAAAACCCAAGGTTTCGACGCCAAAGTTACGATTGCATATCCACGAACGCTCGGCCACGTCGCGGTGCGGCTGTCCAGCGTGACGGATGGCCGTTATGAGTGTAGCGCTGAATCCTCGACCGGCGCGATCAAATATTTTGATCCAGTGGGCGATGCGGACGTTATGTCCGGCGAATGGGCGCCGATGTTTACCCGTGCGCCTAGCGTTGCGCCGAATGGGGCGTGCAATCGGAATGTTCCTGCAATGGACGGCGCTGGCGCACAAATCGGTTGGCTGACCTACGAAAGCTGCTGATCAAGCCAATAGCCTAGTCAGGCGCAGCCTAAATGCCGATTAATTTCTGGATGCCTTCAATCGCGAGCAGCACCAGCTTGATGTTCAAGAAGGTGACGTAAAGCGACGCAGCCACAAAAGGCGCCGCCAACAGGACGAACAATCCATCCCGTTGAATAAGGCCGATCGCGATCGCTGCAATGGCCAGTCCGGGAAAAAGATTTCCGAGGAAGATCGGCAGCATCAAAATCATCGCCAGCACCAAACACACAAGACCCAGCACGGGGATCGCGGCGCCTTCCGTCAGGAACACCAAGCGTTCGTGCGTCAGCGGTTCAATCCGGTTCAACCAACGCTCGGATTTGCTGACAATGAATTTGAGGCTGGACTGGCGCAGGCGCCGCTTTGAGATCGCGGGCGGAAACCAAGGCTGCGCGTTGCCAATGATCATCTGAATGCTGGGGAATAATAGCAGAATGCCGAAGATCGTCGATAGGCCCGGCGGCATAGGGATGATGTTTGGGATGGCGAGAAACAATAAGAGGAAGCCGAAAGCCCTTTTGCGCAGCGCTTCCAACAGCCATCGAACACTGACGGCGTCGACTTTAATCTCCGCCATTAGATCGTGGAGAGTGTCAGCGATGGAGCGGGGATTCACGCAAGGACCTTGGAAATCGTCCGGATCGGCCAGACTGACCATCAGCATATAAGGCGCGAGCAGGCGTCTGGAAAACAGGAGGGCCCTAATTCGTGTCGATAATGTCTCTCAATCTGCAATCTTTTCTGAGCGTATCAAAAAGAACACGCTCCATATTCCCGCGGCGGCGCAGAGTGCGGCGAGGGGGTGGAAGCCGCCCCAAAGCACCAGTGCGCCGCCCAAGGCCGGCGCCGAGGAGTTAACGAGCGTTTGCCATCCACGGCCAGCCGCCGCTAATCCGCCAGTGGGGTCGATCCGCACGCCCATCGCCGTTAGCAAGTTCTGTGTCCAGGCATAGGCGATGGTCTGCAGAACATAGGCGCCGGCGAAAACTGCGGCGCTTGTGGAGAGCGCAGTGGCGGCTGCGCCGGCCGCAAAGATGGCGATAGAGATGATGGCGAACCCTTTAAGCCATCGGTCGCGGACAAGCATGCTCAACGAAGCGAAAACGCCGGCGCATATTAAGGCCGCCGCGATCACATTCGAAATGTCGGCGGCTTCCATACCAAGGCTGCGGCCCTTGCGCTCAAAAAAAGCCCAGGTTGCGGTGGAGCCCAAAAAAACCAAGGCGGCGGAAAGAACATAGGGCGAGCGCAGAGCGCCTAAAGATGTCGCTGGCGCCTTTTCATTACGCATTGTGCGCGTTGTAACAGGGCTGCGGGGGCCTGCGAGCGCCAGCGCAAATCCAAGGCCGCACGCAACGGCAAGACACACGAAGGCGCCTTGGTGCCCATAATCCTGCGTGACTCGTCCGCCAATCAGGGCGGTGGCGATGGCGAAGGCGGTGATGGGCGCCATCAAGGAGCCGCCGACCTTTTGCGGGCTGCGCGTTTCCGCCATCAAGATCACTAACGCACATTGGCAGAGGCCCGCGCCGACGCCAGCGAAAAGCCGCGCGCCCAAAAGATGCGCCGGCGTCAGCGCCGACGCGCTTGCGAGCCCGGCCAAAGCCATCGCGCCCGCGCCAAGCAAACCAAGCCGCTTGGCTTCAAACCGCGCCAGGCGTGGCGCAAGGCCGATCGTGAGCAAAGCGTTCGTCAGGATCTCCAGAGTGCGGATTCCTCCGATCTCAAGAGAATCAATCCCTAAGCGATCCATTGCGGCCCCGTTTAACAGGGGCGACAGCGTAATCGTCGCATAAAGAGGTACGGACAGACCCAGTAACGCGATCCAGCGCAAGATGTCGGTGCGGGACGGCCCGCAGCGTGCGGCGTCAGCCGAAGAAGCGTTCAATAGAGGCATCGCGCTTACTTGTTACGCTCATTTTGCACGCCGAGCCCGCCGTCTTGTCATCCTAGCGCGCGGACGCGTGTTTGCAACGTGGGGCCGCGTACGCGGTGAAGTGCCTGAGAAATGAACAAGTCGCACCTGTTGCGCCAGAGCCGCACGCCGGTGCGACAACGCATTGGTAACCTTCGGAAGTGTTGTGTGCCCCGTTGGTTAGAACCATAAGGTGAAAAAGGGGATTACCCATGCGAGCACGGGACATATTCGGCGCCTTGGTTTTGGCGTTCACAGGCGGCGTCGCTCAGGCGCAGGCTGCTGATGCAACGTCCATGACGACGGATCAGGATATCTCGGGCTTACAGGTCAGCGATCCATTCGAGGACGTGAATCGCGGTCTTTTCACATTACACACGGTGGTCGACAATCTGCTCCTTGAGCCTGCGGCTCTGGGATATCGTTATGTTGTACCGGGTCCGGCGCGGACGGGCGTGCGCAATGTGTTGCGTAACATCAACAGCCCGGTCGTGTTTGTGAATGGTGTGTTGCAAGGGTCGCCGTCCAAGGCCGGCACGACAGCAGCGCGTTTCGGTATAAACACCACGATCGGCGTCGTGGGTGTTTTCGATGTCGCCAACCATCTTGGCTTAAAGCACCGGAATGAAGATTTCGGACAGACTTTGGGCGTTTGGGGCGTCGGCGAGGGACCGTATGTATTCGTGCCGATCCTCGGCCCAACAAATGTTCGGGACGGCGTGGGCCGGATCGTCGATGTCGCCTTCGACCCGTTGAATTACGCTCAATATGACGGCGACGACGCGGTGAACGTCTCCCGCGCCGTGCTCGCCGGCCTCGACGCCCGCGAACAGCTTATAGGCCCAATCAATGACATTGAGGCGCAATCGGCGGACCCATATGCAACCATGAAGCGTGTTTACACGGCAAATCGCCGCAATGACATCAAAGACGGTGCAATTGACGTCCAGGCTTTGCCCGATTTCGACTCTAGCGTTGAACCGAGTGAGGCGCCGCCAATCGCGGATGCTGCGCCGGCCTCTGGAACCGGAGCGCCTCGATAAAGCCTGAGCTGCAATTGTGCCGCCATTCATATTGAAAGCGGTTCAATAGTCTGCAAAACGCCGATAGGAGACTTGAATGCAAACCCGCCGATCCACCCTTGCAGTCGTTGCTGGCGCTTTAGGAGCGCTGGCGCTGCCTGTCGGACGCGCTGTTGCTGCGGGCGCGCGCGACGCGGACGCTGAAAAGTTCCTGATCAGCGTCGCCAATTCCACCTTGCAATTGCTTGACGATTCTAAAGGCGCCGCGGCCGACCGCGCGGCGAAATTCGCCGTCGCGATGGACAAATATTGCGATATTCCAGGCGTGGCGCGTTTTGCTCTCGGCCGGTATCGCACCCGCTTCGACGAAAAGACTTATGCGGAATATTCCCAAACCTTTCGGGATTATTTGTTGGCGGCCTATCAAGGGCAGCTCGACCGCTTCCGCGGCGAGACAGTGACCTTAATTGGGTCGGACGTTCGCAAACCGGGCGATGTCGTGGTCAACACCAAGGTGAGCCAAAAGCGCACAGGAAATGAAGACCTCCAGGTGAACTGGCGCGTCAGAAAAGGCGCGGACGGCGGCTGGCGGATCATTGATTTGTCGGCGTTGGGCGTCTGGTTGGCCATTGAGCAACAGGCCAATTTCGCCGCAGCGCTCGATCAGGGCAATGGTAAGCCGGAGGCGCTGATCGCCTATGTCAGGCGATCTGCGGCCGACCTTCGCGCCGGTAAAGTCAAGAAGCCCGGCTAAAAAAGGTTAATCTCCGCAAGCCGTTCTGCCTCTTGCCATCGTGATTGCAGCAGTGGAAACTAAGCCATGTCGGTTTGGTCCCGCATATTGGCGTCCGCGTCACGGGCGTTCGCACATGATTATGAGCCCAGCTCAGCGTCAGATGCGAGCGGCTGCGCGTCGAACCCCTGTGCGCCCGACGCCAATGATGTGGGCTTCACGATCGCCGTTGTTGGTCTTGGGGCCAAGCTCGCGCGGGCGGATGGCATTGTTGGCGACGATGAAATCGGCGCCTTTGTGGAGGCGTTCCAACCGCCCGTGGGCGAAGAAGAAAACGTTAGCCGGGTGTTCGAGATTGCACGCCAAACGGTGACGGGCTTCGAAAGCTACGCCAAGCAGATCGGTAAACGGTACAAGGACAAGCCCTGCGTTCTTGAAAACGTGCTGGATGGGCTCTTTCACATCGCTGCGGCGGATGGGATCATCACCATCGAAGAATCCGACTATTTGCGCCGGGTATCGGATTTGTTTGGGTTCGACGATGTTCATTATCGCCGAGTCCGGGCCGCCCATATGGGTCCAGATTTAAGCGATCCTTATGAGGTGCTCGGCGTGTCGCGCAATGCAGGCGATTCGGAAATTCGCCTGGCGTGGAGACGATTGGCGGCGGAACACCACCCGGATTCGATGGCCGCACGCGGGGCGCCCGGCGAGTTCCTTCGAATTGCGCACGAAAAAATGGCAACGATTAATGCTGCCTATGACAAAATTCGAAAAGATCGGGGCTTAAGGCAGATCGCAGATTGATTTCGCCGGAACACGCCATAATTATGAACGAGACGTTACCGTAGGTGTTCCACGCGGCGTCCGGTTTGGGCGCCGCCTACGGTGCGGGAGAAACGGCGGATGGCCAAGTATCTATCGAGTGGCGTTCGCACGGCGGCGCAGGCTGCTGTAGGATTGCTCTTGATTGCGGCGGCTGGCGTGGCGGCGGTGGCCATGCTGTTGATTTCGAGCCTTGTCGTCGCCGCCGGCTTAATGCTGCGCATGAGGCCAAAGCCGGCTGTTGTGCGGTCGGGGCCGCCTGTCATCAACGCGCGCCGCACGCCCTATGGCTGGACGGCCGACGTTCCTGGCCCGCACGCTTAAGCATCTTACCGTCTAGGTCCATTATGGATAAATCACGCGCCGGGTCGTAAAAGGCGGGCATGCGCTACGCCATCGTCGATGCTTTTTCTCCCAATGTGAACTCACGGCCCGAAGGCGCGGCGATAGATCTTGTCGTCCTGCACTATACCGGCATGAAGGATGGCCCTTCGGCCATCAAACGCCTGCGCGATCCTGAGGCGCGCGTATCCTGCCATTACGTTGTCGAAGAAGACGGTAGAATATTCCGGCTCGCCGGTGAAACGATGCGCGCGTGGCACGCCGGTGTGGCCAATTGGGGCGGCGTCACGGACGTGAATAGCCGCTCTATCGGTATTGAAATCGTCAATGGCGGGCACGATTTCGGATTGCCTGATTATCCGCCGGCGCAAATTGCGGCGCTGATCGATCTGTTGTCGGACATTCTAGATCGACATAAGATACATCCAGTGCGCGTCGTCGGTCACTCCGACGTTGCGCCTGTCCGAAAGGACGATCCGGGCGAGAAATTTCCCTGGACGCAATTGCACGCAGCCGGCGTCGCGATCGCGCCCAAACTCGAAGACCATAGCCGTCAGATCGTTTATGCGGCAAGCGCAGAAGATTCTGGGATCGCGGGCGTTCAGCAGGCGCTCGCGGAGATTGGGTACGGCGTGACGCTTTCGGGCGTGCTCGACGATGCGACGCAATGCGTAGTCCGCGCCTTTCAGCGCCGTTTTCGGCAGGACCAGATCGACGGCGCGTTGGATCTGCAGACTCTAGCGCTCATTGCGGACGTCGCGCGCATTACGATCAGCGCGAAACAAAGCATGAAGCCGTTCGCTTAGATTTGATTATCGAGGCGCCGTCCGCGCGTCTCTGGCAATACGAAGATAATGATCGGAATCGCGAGCCAGGCGACAAGCCCAAGCGATGACGCCGCGGCGCTGATTGAGCCAAACACTTTTGTCAATTCACCCAATAGGGCCGGCGCCGTCACCATACCCCAGCGGCCTATTAAATTATGGCACCAGCCATTGGCGGCGGCGCGCATGTGCGTCGGAAAGAGCTCGCTATTCATCGTGTAGGCGACGTTCCAAACGCCGAGCAATGCTTGCGACATGACAAAGCCGCCCGCGATCAACAGCCATTCCGTGGAAGAATAGCAAATGATTGTGAAAACGCCGAGCAGTCCCATAAAAATACTCAACGTCCAGCGCCGTCCGATTAAGTCCGCAAGCTGTCCCGCGATGATATTGCCAGCGAAAGCGGCCGCCAAACCGAACGGCGCGATCTTCGCGAAATCACCCGGCGGCCAAGTGCGTTCATTCACGACATAAAGGGTGAAGAACAAACTGCTCACGGCGCTGGCGAAATTGATGATGAGCCATAGCCCGCTCATGGCGATGAAGGATGCGCGCAGATCGGGTTGGATCAAGCGCCTCAGCTCCGTCATCGGTTGACTCTTGGGCGTCCCGCCGCTGGCGCGCGACGCGAGCCAAGCCGGCGTCTCTCGTAATTTCCACCAGAGGACCGGCATGATCAAAAGCGGCGACGCGCCGATGATGAAAATGAGCCGCCAACCCAGCGGACTTTCGATCGCCGGACCTATCACGAGAAAGGGCAATGCCGCGCCAAACGAACCCATCGCGCCCATCAAACCATTGGCGCGCCCGCGCAGCTTCGGCGGCAAGGTTTCGCTTAAGATGAGATAGGCCATCGCAATCTGCGTCACGAGCAATGCGCGCGTGACGAATTGCAAAAATGCATAGCCGGTCACATTGTGCGCAAGAAACGCCGTGGCCAGCGAACCAAGCGAAAATCCTGCCGCAGCCAAAAGCAGAATCGGACGGCGGCCAAATCGATCCGCCAACCGGATCAACAGCCACGCCGCAATAGAACCTACAGCGATCACCGCCAAGGCGTTGCCCAAAGCAGCCGGCGGCGCGCCAAAATCCTTGCCAAGATAGGGAAGCACCACACTGGTCGCGGCGATGTCGAAGCCTTCGATCATCACCACCGCGGACAACAACAGGATCAGCAAGCCATGTTGAAGGGTGAGTCTCTCAGACGTGGCGGGCGCGGGTGCATTCATCACCTTCGTGCATCGGCGATATCGAGATTATGGTCAATCTGTCGCTCAAATTGACGGCAAAAGAAAACCCCGCTTCGCAAGTGCAAAGCGGGGCTTTTGTTTCAGATTGGTGAATCCGCGCTCGGCGTCGTTCGCGGCGCGCTTCCGCTGCTTGGCGCTGCTGTTCCACTTCGATGGCGGCGTTGCGCGCGCGCTCGTCTTCGATCTGCTGGCGTTGCGCAGCCGCTTCGGCCTCTAGGCGGTCGCGCTCAATGGCGGCGTCGCGGAAGATGAGGACTGCATCCGCCATCGCGCCGATTTCGTCGAGACGGCCGACAGCCGGCGCGTCGATGTCTTTATCGCCGTCGGCCAGACGTCGTATGGCGTCCGTCATCTGACGGGTAGGGGTCGTGATCATGCGCGATAGCGCCAGGCCGATAGAAATGGCCAAGCCCAATGCTGCAATCATGCCGCCCAAAACAGCGATTTTCGCATTCGTTTCAGCTCGGTCCGCAGCGGCGGAGAGTTCCGCCGCGCGCTCGATCTTCGCCTCTATAGCGGCGTCGTTAGCCTCATCCGCAGGTTCGATATATTTGTCGGCGAGTCCGTTTTGGCTCACCAAGCCTCGCGCTTGATCATAGGTGGCGGTATTGACCTTAAGCACGCACGCCTTATCAATCAGGCCATTATACTCGGTGTTTGCAGCGCGCTCGGTGCTGTCCAGGCGCTCCAATTGCGCGGGCGAGTCCTTCAGGGTCTCCCGAGCTTTGGCGATTGCGTCTGATATTTATGGATTTGAGATTGCCTGCGTGTGGTTGCATTCGTCAGGGTTGCGGTTACGCATCGGAGGCGCCCGGAAAGGCGTTCCCCGGTCGAATTCAGGTCGATCCGTTCTGAAGAGCGCTTGATTGCACCCGTAGAGCCGCGGCAATGGAAGCTGCTAGCGGGGTCGTCGCGCGGCCAATGAGTTTGCTGAGAGTAGATGTGTCGTCGAACAACGCACCCTTGGCGGCCCCAGAATCGCTATCGGCAAACACCCCCGCGTAAATCGCCGGCACGCCAGCCTCTATCAATGCCGCCTTGTATGCGGATTCTGTCAGGTTGTGATAGGCGATGGGCTTCCCGGTCTGGCGCCCGATCTCGGCGGCATATTGCGCGAGCGTAAAGGCTTCATCGCCCGCGAGCTCGAAAGTCTTACCGGTTTGATCGTGTTCCGACAGCAAAATGGCGGCGGCTGCTTCAGCATAATCCTGCCGCGGCGCAGCACTGATGCGGCCCTCACCCGCGCAGCCCATGACCGCGTTATGTTGCAGGACGGCGCCGATATTCGCCGTGTAATTCTCAATGTACCAGCCATTGCGCAACAGCACGAAGGGCGCGCCAGAGGTTTTGATGAGCTGTTCGGTCTCCCGGTGCTCGATCGTCAGTTCTAACGGGCTGACGTCTGCATGCAGAATGCTAGTATAAGCGAGAAGACGCACATTGGCGCGTTTGGCGGCGTCGATCACATTGCCATGCTGGCGCAGGCGCTGGCCGACCTCATTGCCGGAAATGAAGAGAATTTTGCCGACGCCCTTAAACGCGCGGTCGAGCGATGTGGGCTCGTCATAAGAGCCTTGGCGCAATTCCGCGCCGGCGGCGGCTAGATCCTCAGCCGCGTCAGAATTGCGCACCATGGCGACGAGCGTACCGGCGGCGACTTTTGGCGCCAGAAAGGACACGACGCGGCGGCCGAGTTCGCCGGTCGCGCCTGTGACGAGGATCTGGGTTGAGGGGGGCATTGGCTGGATTCCTGATCTTGATTGGCGTCCAGGTATAGATATGAGACTTGCGCGGCGCGCGAAAGGAGGCACAAAATCATGCCCAGGTTACCTCAAGAGAACCATGGTCTGGGCGCGCTGTTCGAGCAATGGAGCGCCAATGAACGCGACTTGGACAAGTGCCCCGTCCGTCGGGTCTTGAGTAAAATCGGCAATCGATGGACGACATTGGTGCCAATCGCCCTGTCGCAGCGTCCGCTCCGGTTCAACGAGATTGTGCGCGCGATCCCCGACATCTCCAAGCGCATGTTGACGCAGACGCTGCGCGAACTGGAGCGCGACGGCCTTGTGCTGCGGCAAGTCTTTCCAACCAAGCCGCCCACGGTTGAGTATCAGCTCACGGAGCTTGGCAAGTCTTTGCTTGAGCCCATTGCAGGACTTGTCTCATGGGCGGAGGCGACGCGATTGGAGATCGAACAAGCGCGCTTAGTGTTCGACCGTGTCGCGAGCGATGGTGCGAACGCTTAATATCGAATCTTATGAGCCAACAAAAAGGACGCGCCATGGGCAAGGCGCGTCCTTTGAGCGTGAGAGCGAAAGGCCTATTTCTTATCGCCGCCTTGTGCGGCGGCGTGCTTTTCGAACGCGCGCATATTCGCCGACATGATCACATCGATAAAGCCGTCACGGTTCTCGCGCGCCCAGTCGAAGGATTTCGTCCGGGCGACGTTGTCGCCGTTGATCGCGGGCAGAACGTAACGCGCGATCATTTCCAGCGAGCGCTTACAATTTTCGAAGCTGGCCCAGTTCTTTTCCAGGATCAGCAGCGTGCCGAAATCTGGCACCTTCTGCTCTAGGCGGCGAATCTGGGCGACGGCGTCATCCGGCGTACCGACGACGACTTCACCGGACTCGATCAGATCCTCAAGCGTCTTATGCGCTGGTGAATCCTTCAATTGCTCGGACTGGTTCTTGATATAGACTTGGAAGCGGTCATAGCCCGTGCGCGCTTGATCCATAGCCTGATCGCGCGTCTCGGCGATGTGCATTTCCGTGGCGCAGCGGATGGAGTCCGGGCTCATCAGGCGGCCCACCTGCGCAGACGCATCGCAGGCGATCTTCCAATTGGTCGACAGCGCATCAAAGCCTTGCATCATGGTCGAGGCGAGACAGAGCATGCCGGTATTGTACTTGGCGGCCAAAACGCCGCCGTTCGGCGAGAAGGTCGAGGCGACGCACAATTCCATATCGCGATTGTAAGGCAGAACCTGCACGTGCGCGTCATGCAGATCAAACCAGCCGTCATATTTTTCGGTGACCCACTCGCCCCGTAACAGCCGGGTAACGACGGACAGACCGACGTCTAGCTTGTCGCGGGAATCCCGCGCGTCGATGCCCAGCATGTGCGCGTCGCTCACCAGTAGACCTGGGCCTGCGCCGAATATGGTGCGGCCGAAGGTCAAATGATCCAGCTGCGCCATGCGGTTGGCGGTCATCAGCGGGTTATGGTAAGGCAGGGATACAACGCCGGTGCCGAGTTTAATGCGCTTGGTGCGCTGCGCCGCCGCCGCAATCATCAATTCGGGAGACGCGCTCAGTTCGAAGGCGCCCGTATGGTGCTCGCCATACCAATATTCCGAAAAGCCGAGCTCGTCGGCGTATTGGGCGAGCTGCAAATCGCGCTCAAACGCCAAGGTTGGACTTTCGTCTAACGGATGAAATGGCGCAACAAAAACGCCCGCCTTCAACTTTATCTTGCGCATGTCTTTTTCTCCCGAATGTTATTTGACGCCGTTCGTAGGCCGAGAAAGCAGGGCGTTCAACACTCACATTTTGAACATGCGATTGAAACCCGCGTTCCAATTGAGGAAAGCCCAAACCGTCAGAAATCCAGCATTTCGAAGCAGAACGAGCGTACTGAGCGTCCGCTCATTTCTTCGCTTGAAGGGGCGCCGATCATTGATATTTCACGGTAAGGCGGGCTAGCTTGCCGCCACGCAGATAATCCTGGCAAATTGCCGGCTGGAGGAAATGATGATCAAAGGACCAGAGGCTCTCTGCCGGAGCTATGGCGAAGCCTGCGCAACAGGCGACGGCGTCAAACTCGCCGGCCATTATGTCTATCCCTACGTATCCTTCACGCTGGGCGGCGTGCACACTTTCGACGACCGGGAAACGGCGAACGCGAGTTGCCAGCTGCAGGTTGATCGCTTCGAGCGTGCGGGCGTGGGCAAGGATATTCGCCTTAAGGACTTCAAGGTGGTGCAGGTTGCGCCGGATTCTGCGCTTTGCCATCTGGTTTGGGAGGTGCATCCCTCCAATGGAACGCCAGGATGGTCCTGGACGAATGTGTACGCCTATCGCCGCCGCGGCGATGAGGAAGGCTTCGAGTTCAACATCTCAGACAATGAGATCTCCGAATTATTGAAGCGCTTTCCAAACTTCTTCTCACTTTAGAACAATCAAAGCCGCGGCGTAAAAGCGCCGCGGCGTCGCGCTTCGTCAAACGGCGAAGAACAGGCAAAACAGAAAACACCAGATTAAGGGGAGGCATTATGCAACGTTTGAAAAATAAGATCGCCATCGTCACAGGCGCCGCATCGGGCATCGGCCGCGCGACAGCCGAGCGCTTTGGCGAAGAGGGCGCGACCGTATTTTGCACTGACCTTCAGGCAGGAGGATTGGAAGAAACCGTTGCGGCGTTGAAGGCCAAGGGCGCTGCGGCCGAAGCATTCGTCTGCGACGCCAGCAATGAGGCGGACGTGAAAGCGGCGGTTGCAAAGTGCCTCTCGTCGTTTGGCCGCATCGATGTATTGGTCAACATGGCGGGCATCCTGCGCTTTGGCCATACGCATGAAATGTCCCTGGCGACTTTCGAATTGGTGATGAAAGTGAACGTTAACTCCACGTTCTTGTTCTGCCGCGAAGCGCTGCCGGAATTGGTGAAGACCAAGGGCAACATCATCAATGCGGCGTCAACCTCGGCGCTGCAGGGGCTGCCTTACGGTGCGGCCTACGGCGCTTCCAAGGCGGCGTGTCTGTCGCTGACGCGCTCCATCGCCGTCGATTACGCAAAGAAGGGCGTACGCGCCAATTGTGTGGCGCCGGGCGACGTCAACACCAATATCGCGAACAACATTACGTTCCCGGAAGACGGTGACTTCTCGATGATGCCGCGCATCTCATCGCTGACGGGCGCCAAGGGCCCGGAAGTGGTGGCGAGCGTCATTGCGATGCTGGCCTCCGATGACGGCATTCACATCACGGGTGAGTGCATCCGAATTGATGGCGGGACGTTGGCTTAAGTGAAGAGAGCGGGAGGGGATCATCCCCCCCCCGCTTGTTCCGAGTTTATTTCTTCAAAAACCCATCCAGCGCGCGCGCGTAAGCGAGCAGCTCTTTGCAAAAGATCTCCGGTTGCTCCATCGGCGCGAAGTGGCCGCCTTTGGGCATCTCCGTCCAGCGCACGATATTGTAGCTCTTCTCCACCAGAGAGCGCGGGAATCGTGCGCCTTCTCCTGGAAAATCCGCAAAGCCCACTGGCTTGGTCACGCGTGCGCCGGCGGGCACAGGCTCATCATAGACGCCGCGATATATCCACGCCGCCGTGCCGAACGTGTTGTTGGCGAGATAGACCATGATGTTGTCGAGGATCTCGTCGCGCGTATAGACCGACCACAGATCGCCGTTCTCCAACTGCGACCAGGAGCGGAACTTTTCGACCAGCCACGCGGCGACGCCCAGAGGGCTATCGGCGAAGGCGTGATCCAGCGACACCGGCTTAGTGCCCTGGATATACATATAGCCGCCTTCGACTTGCCATTTGGCGCCGAGCTTTTGCAAGGACTCGATCTCTTCAGGCGTTTCGGGCATTGCGGACGGATTGGTCCAGCCATACGCGAAGTTCAAATGCACCGCGGTGCAGCCTTGGCCTTCATAGCCGAGCCAGCCGGACACGGACGATCCCCAATCGCCGCCTTGCGCGATATAGTCGGAATAGCCCAGCTCTTCGCGCATCATTTTGTCGAAGACCTTCGCAATGGTGCGCGGGCCGATCGGGCGTTTGGGCTTCGATGAAAAACCAAAACCGATGAGCGAGGGGATCACGACATTGAGCGAATCCTCGGCCTTGCCGCCGAACTTGGCGGGATCGGTGAGGCGCTCGATGCAATCCAAAAACTCGATGAACGAGCCCGGCCAGCCATGCATGATGATGGCGGTTTTCGGGTTCGGGCCTTTGCCCTGCAAATGAATGAAATGCACGTCATAAGCATTGCCGTCGGCTTCGACAGAAGCGAGGAAGTGCGGAAAGCGGTTCATCGCTTCTTCGCGTGCGCGCCAATCATATTTGTTGATCCAGTAATCGACGAGCGAGCGCATCTCCGGAATGCTGGCGCCATAGGCCCAAGGATCGGGATTGTCGTGTTCGGTCGGCCATTGCGCGTCACGCAGACGGCTTTTGATCCAATCCAGCTTCGCTTGCGGAATGTCGACCTTGAATGAACGAACGGTCATTTTGCTGCTTCCTTGAATGCGGCTTTCAATGCTTCGGCGGATTGTGCGACAGCTTGATCGGCCTCCGGCAACATGCCGAAGAGGCTGGCGAAGCCATGAAACACACCGGCGAAATCTGTGTAGGTCGCCTGCGTGCCGGCCCCGTTTAGGAGAACCGCATATTCTTTGCCTTCGTCCTTCAGCGGATCGCATTCCGCGGTGATGATCGTGGCGGGCGGCAGATTGCCGAGGTCTTTTGTGAACAGCGGCGACACCCACGAATGCGCGCGGTCGGCCTTGTTGGGGATGTAGGCGTTAAGACACAGCTCCGAGAAATCTGAATCCAGAAAATAGCCAGAGCGATAGAGCTTTTCGGATTCCGTCTCGCCTGTAACGTCCGTACCCGGATAGATCAGCAATTGATGCAGTAAAGCTGGACCGCCGCTGTCGCGGGCGCGGATCGCACTCACTGTGGCGAGCGTGCCGCCGGCGCTGTCGCCGCCGATCGCAAGCCGCTTCACGTCAAGACCATATCCGGCGCCGTGATGGGCGACCCATTTCAGTGCGGTGAAAGCGTCTTCGACGGCGGCGGGAAAGACATGCTCCGGCGCCAATCGATAATCGACGGAGACGACAGCACATTCCGCCATGCGCGCGAGGCGGCTGCAGAGCCGCTCATGACTGGAGATGCCGCAAGCGATATAGCCGCCGCCATGGTAGAAGACGAGCGTCGGTTGAGGGCCCTGCGCTTCCGTTGGGCGATAGATGCGCACCGGAACGCCGTCGGCGTCTTCGTCTTTCCAAACGACATTGTCGGCAGGGTCGGCGGGCTGCTCCATTTGCGCCGATTGCACGCGGAATTGTTGGGGCGTGATCTGTTTCCAATCGACCGGTTTGGAATTGAAATAATCCAGCATACCCTGCGCGATAGGGGTCAGCGGCATCGGCGTTTCTCCCGGTGTTTTTTTTCGTCAATGTTTTATAGCATGCTATAATTCGACGGCAAGGGCGGAGGGGGTAGTGCGCTCCTGAGTCCTATCGAAACCGCGCCCGCCGAGATAAGCAGTGCCGGAAGCATAATGGGTGAGAGACGACGTGGCGTTGCACAATGTTATGGAAAAGCGGCGTAGGGCGATGTTGGACGCCGCGCGTGCGCTTCTGGAAAGCGAGCCGCTGTCGATGCGCCGCCTCGCCGAGGTCGCGGGCGTCAGCCCCGCCACACCCTATAATCTGTTCGGGTCCAAGCGCCGCATTCTGCTGGAAATCTACGAAGAGCTGAATGACGACCTCCTCGATCGGATCCGCGAAAGCGCCGCCAATGATGCGCTTGATCGCATGTACGAGGCGTTTCGCATCATGGTGCAAAACCTCGTCGGCGCGCCTGGATTGTATCGCGCATTGATTGCGGGCGTTTATTCCGGCGGTGACGAACTCGGCCTCGGCGATCCCGCCGTGAAGCTCTGGACGGAATTGTTTGCCGGGCTGCGCGACGAAGGATTCCTTATGGCGGATCTCGATCAAGAATCCTTCTTGGTCAATTTTATTTACACGCTGTCGGGCGCCTTGTTCGCCTGGACCGAAGGACAGATTGATGGCGAAGAGCTAAAGAGCGCTGTGCGCTATGGCTTCACGCTGTCCATGTTGGCGGTCGCGCCCGAGGCTCACAAAGGACGCCTGAAGCAGACGCTCGACGCGCGTCCGGGCGCCGGCAAAGTCAAGCGGACGAAGAGCCGTTCCTAATTAAACGGCGTGCGCACGCGGCGCTCGCGTTCCGAGAATGATCAAGGGTATCATAAGAATTTCGACCGCCGCGACAAAAAGCCAAATCGCGCCCGGCCAAGATGCCTGCACGGCAAAATAGAACGTAGAAAAAAAAGGCGAGCGGCGCGATGATCGAGGCGACGCTGAGCGCGGACGCTAAGACTCCTTGCAATTGGCCCTGGCGCGCCGGGTCGACCTGACGCGTGGCGAAGGCTTGAAATGCGGGGGCGCCGATTCCGCCCAAAGCGAACAGCGGCATCAGGGCAAATACGATCCAGGCTTGCGTAGCGAACGCAAGGATGACGAGCGCAAGACAAGGAGAATCCAGTGCCGGCGATCACGGCCCAGCGTTCGCTGAACAAACGCGTCGCCGGTCCGGGCAGGAATGCTTGCACCAGCATCTGACATAGACCAAATGCGCCCAAAGACAGGCCGATCCAAAGGCCATTCCATTGAAACGCGTCAATCCCCCAGATCGCCCAGCACACGGGATAGGACTAACCTGCGGCGCTTAAAATGAAATAGACCAGAACGATAGGCAGGAGTCCCTTCATCTCAAAGATCCAACGCAGCGGGCCCAGCGGATTGAGCGTTTTGATATCGATCTTTTGGCGCGTGGGCGTATGCGATTCCGGCAGGACGAATTAGGCCAGCAGAAGGTTCGCGCCGTTCAATATCGCGGCGGCGATAAATGGCAGGCGCACGCCGTAATCGCCAAGCACGTCTCCGAGCACCGGTCCGACGATAAATCCCGCGCCGAACATAGCGCTCATAAGTCCAAAGCGTTGGGCGCGTTTTTCCTGAGGCGTGATCCGAAATGCCGAAATCATTCCCGTGCGACCCCGCCAATGGCGCCCATTTTAGCTTTCCTCTGGCTGGGAAGCTGCGGTCAATCTTTCCCGCCGTCCTAAGGCCGGCTTGACCGCCGCCGCGCGAAGGCGTTGAAACGCACCATGCCAGACGGCCGGACGGCCGCGGTGGGTTCGCCCATCGAGGAAAGTCCGGGCTCCACGGAGATAAGGCGGCGGGTAACGCCCGCCGGGGCGGCCTTCAAGGGCCGTCTTAGGGATAGCGCCACAGAGAATAGACCGCTTTCGGCCTCGGCCGGGAGTAAGGGTGAAACGGTGCGGTAAGAGCGCACCGCCCCGACCGTAAGGAAGGGGGCATGGCAAGCCCCGCCTGGAGCAAGACCGAATAGGAACGCATCTCGCCAAGGGAAACTTTGGCAGGGGCCCATCTCCGGGCTGCGTTCGGGTTGGTCGCGTGAGGCGCCGGGCGACCGGCGCCCTAGATGAATGGTCGTCGCGTCCCAAAAGGACGGCACAGAACCCGGCTTATAGGCCGTCTGGCATGTTTGTTTCGCATCCGATCCCAGTTTTGCCGCCCTTCACCTTTGTGAGGTGGAGGGCGAGTTTGTTCATCTTTCTTAAACTTTCAGGGCTCTAATGACGTAAGAAAGCCAGAATCCCGTTGTTTCCCGTACTATCCCGTGCTATCCCATTAGCTGGACGGGGCGACGATCGTGGCTGCGCATGAGGCGCTGTCAGGCATCCGCCCCATTGATTTGGGCGTAATTTCGAAACCGGCGGGCATTTTGTCTGGCTTGAAATCGCTCCGGGACTTGGGCGCGTTATGTACCTGTCGACCTATGAGAGCGGGCTCGACGATAAAAGGCGGATGACAATCCCGGCCGCCTTTCGCGCTGTGCTGCGCGACAAGTCCCATGACGGCGTGTTGATCTGGAAATCTTTTCGCGGCGCGTATCTGGAGGGCGCGGGGATGGATTACATTCTGAAGATCAAGGCCGCACTCGACGAACTTGACCCCTATGACGACGCCCGCGAGGCGTTTGAAACCGCAATTTTCGGCGGCTCCCGCCAATTCACGCTAGACAGCGCCGGCCGGTTTGTTTTGCCGGAGGATTTCTGCGCGCATGCCGGGATGAGTGAGCGCGCCGTGATCGTCGGCGTCGGTGACAGCTTCCAAATTTGGTCGCCGGAGACCTATCAAGAGCGTGAGCGCAGCGCGCGCGAGGCGGCCAATCAAAACCGCGCTAAACTCGTGCGCGCACATTCGCACGCCAATGGAAACGGAAAGGTGGAATCGGTCCGGTGAGCCACGCGCCCGTTCTCCTCGACGAAGTCATCGCCATTTTGGCTCCCCGCAAGGGCGGAATTTATCTTGACGCCACGTTCGGCGGCGGCGGCTATACACGCGCCATCCTCGATGCGGCGGATTGTAAGGTGATTGCGGTCGATCGCGATCCCGAGGCGTTTCAGCGCGCGCAAGACATGGCCGCCGAATTTCCGGGCCGCTTGCTGCCGGCGCAGGGCCGCTTCTCGAATATGGAAGCGCTCGCCCAGCAACTCGGCTTTGAGCAAATCGACGGCGTCGCGGCGGATTTCGGCGTATCGTCTTTCCAGATCGATGGCGCCGCGCGCGGCTTTTCCTTCATGCGCGACGGTCCTTTGGACATGCGCATGGATTTGGTTGGCCCCACAGCGGCGCAGATCGTCAACAAGCTCGGCGAAAAAGAACTGGCGCAAATCTTCAAAGCCTATGGTGAGGAGCGCGCCGCCAATCGCATCGCGCGCGCCATCGTGAAGGCTCGCGCTGAAGAATCCATCACCACGACCACGCGCTTGTCGAACATTATCGAGCGTGCGGCGCCGGAGCGTGATCCGCACAAGCATCCCGCCACGCGCGTGTTCCAGGCGCTGCGTATTTTTGTGAACGATGAATTGTCGGAAATCGGACTTGGCCTTACAGCGGCGGAGCAATTGCTTGGCCCCGGCGGACGCTTGGCGGTGGTGGCGTTCCATTCCCTCGAAGATCGCATCGTGAAAAATTTCCTGATCGAGCGCAGCGGCAGGAGCGCCAATCCCTCGCGGCACATGCCCGATCCACAGAGCTCAAAAAAAGCCAGCTTCCGCATGCTGACGCGCAAAACCGTCACGCCGGGCGATGTGGAGCTTCAAAACAATCCGCGGGCGCGCTCCGGTCGTCTGCGCGCCGCAGAGCGCACCAACGCGCCGCCCTTCGCCGAAGCACCCTCGATGGAAGCGCCCATCCGCCTGTCGGCGTTGGAGCTGGCGCGATGAAGAAATCAGCGGCGCGATTGGATGAGGACGAAGATGGCGCGCCCCCCGCGCGCAGACCCTGGCGGGGCCTATGGGTCAGCATCGGCGCCATCATCGTTGTGGTGCTGGCGGTGAGCCTCTACCGCGCAAAGACAGAAGCGCAGGAAACCCGCAAGCATATCACGCAGCTGGAAAAGGAATTGCGCGAGACGCGCCGCGCCATTTCCGCGCGCGAGGCGGAAATCGCTTTTCTCGAACGCCCTGAACGCCTGCGCGAAATCGCGCGCGCCCGGCTCAATCTGTCGCCGGTGCAAACAGGACAGCTCAAGAGTATCGACGAACTTCAAGAATCGCCTGAGCGAAAACCAGACGCCGCTGCGAGCGGTGCTGTGGAAAACTAATGGTGTACAATCCCGGCGGAGAAGGATGGTCCGGCGCGCGTGATCCGCTTGCGGACGAACGCGATCGCTCGTTCCAAAAGCGGGAACAGATTCAAGGCCGCATCCGCTTGATGTCAGGCCTTTGCGCTGGCGCGTTTTTGATGCTGGCGGGGCGCGCCAGTTTCGTTTCGTTGTTCAGCGATAAGCCCGCTGCGTCGCCCGTCGAGAAATCTGCCGGATCGGAGACGCATCGCGCGGATATCGTCGATCGCAACGGCGAATTACTGGCGGGGGTCGTTACGACCTACGACCTTTACGCCAACGTAAAAGATATTTGGAATCCCGACGACATGGCGCGCCGCATCTCCGCGGTGTTGCCGGATGTGGGCGAGGCGCGCTTAGCGGCGCGTTTGAAGCGCGCGCGCGGTTACGTGCTGATCCGCCGTGGTTTGACGCCCCGTCAGAAGCAGGCGGTATTCAGTCTCGGTCTGCCGGAAGTAGAGTTTGTTGAATCAGAGCGCCGCATCTATCCGCGCGGGACTTTGGCGGCGCATATACTCGGCTTCGTCGACGCGGACGGCGCGGGGAAAGCGGGGCTCGAGCGGGCGCTGAACGAGCGCGTATTGGCGTTGGGGAAAACGTCGGAGGCGCTGCGTCTCACGATCGATATGCGCGTGCAATATGCGTTGGAGGCGGAGCTTTCGCAGGCGACCGCGGAATTTCAGGCCATCGGCGCCTCGGGCGTGGTGATGGACGCGTCCAGCGGCGAAGTGCTCGGCATCGCATCCTGGCCGACTTTCTATCCGAATGCGCCGGGCGACGCACGGCCAGAATCCATGCGCAATCGCGCCGTCGCCGACGTCTATGAAATGGGCTCCACCTTCAAGCCGTTCACCGTGGCGATGGGATTGGATGCCGGACAATTCACACTGGCGAACGCGATCGACACCTCGCGGCCGCTGACCTTTGGCGGGCAATCCATCCACGACGTTCATCCTGTAAACGGACGTCAATCGGTGGCGGAAATCCTGATCCACTCCTCGAATATCGGCGCGGCGCAATTGGCGCTCGATATCGGCGATGTAACGCAGCGGCGTTATCTGCAGGCGTTTGGTCTACTCGATCCGGCGCCGTTGCAATCCGGAGATTTGGGCCGGCCGCTTTTGCCGAAAGACTGGAAGCCGGTGACAATAGCCACGGTTGGGTTCGGACACGGCATCGCGGTTTCGCCCTTGGCGCTGACGACAGCGTATGCGGCTTTGGCCAATGGCGGTTTGCGCATTGCGCCTACAATCGTAGCGCGCACTCCGGAAGATCCACCACGCACTTATCCTGCCGTGTCGCCGGAGACGGCGCGCACCGTGATCGGTTTGATGCGGGAGGTGGTGACCGAAGGGACCGGCCGGCGCGCCGACGTAATGGGTTATGAAGTTGCGGGAAAAACAGGGTCTGCGGAAAAAGTGATCGCAGGCGTCTATGACAAAACAAAGCTACTTTCCTCATTCGCTGCGGTATTCCCAGCCAGCGAACCGCGCTATGCGGTTCTCATCCTCTTGGACGAACCCAAGGCGGGCAATAAAGACGGCGACGCGACGGCGGCCATTACGGCGGCGCCCAGCGTCGGTCGTTTGATCACGCGCATCGCGCCCATCTTGGGTGTGGCGCCCGTGCTTGATGCGCCGCCCGCCGGTATGGCAATCCAGAATGAGGAGGCGAAGCGGAGAGCCGGATGAAGTTGAAAGCGCTCGTAAAGGACCGGAATGCAACGGGTCTTGAGATAGCGGGCGATATAGAAATCAAAGGTTTGAGCGCCGATAGCCGGCGCGTTGGCCCAGGGTTTCTTTTTGCGGCTCTCCCGGGTTCTTCGACCGACGGCGCGAAATTCGCGGCTGACGCCGCCGCGCGCGGGGCGGTGGCTATATTGACGCCGAAGGGCGCGATTGCATCTTCCGAAATTCCAATTGTTGAAGTTGATGATGCGCGCCTCGGGCTGGCGCTCGCTGCTGCAGCCTTTTACGCCCGCCAGCCGAAATGTATCGCGGCGGTGACCGGTACGAACGGCAAGAGCTCAACCGTTGATTTCCTGCGCCAAATTTGGGCCTTCGGCGGCAAAAGCGCCGCTAGCATGGGTACGCTTGGCGCCATTGGCCCATTCGGGGCTGTCGATCTGGGCCACACGACGCCCGATCCGGTCGCCATCCATGCGACTCTGGCGCGCTTGTTCGATGAAGGCGTGACGCACGCTGCGATGGAAGCCTCGAGCCACGGTCTGGATCAGCGCCGCTTGGACGGCGTTGAATTGTCGGCGGCCGCTTTCACCAATCTGACGCAAGACCACCTGGATTATCACCACGATCTCGACACTTACGCGGCGGCGAAGATGCGCTTGTTCACCGAGCTGCTGCCACGCGGCGCGCCGGCCATTATTAATGCCGATGCGGCGGAGGCGCCGCGCTTCGAAGCGGCGGCGCAGGCGGCGGGACTCAATCTGCTGACCTGCGGCTGGCGCGGGTCCTATTTGAAGATCGGCGAGATAGCGCCCAAACCGGCCGCGCAAAAGCTCGATTTGCGCTGGAAGGGCCGAGACATCGCGGTCGATTTGCCGCTGATCGGCGAGTTCCAAGCCATCAACGCAGTCGCCGCCGCCGCGCTGGCTCTGGCGCTGGGTGATGAGGAAGGCCGCGTCTTTGGCGCGATGCGCACACTAAAGCCTGTGCGCGGACGGATGGAGCAAGTCGGGGCGACGAAGGATGGCGCGCATGTGTTTGTCGATTATGCGCACACACCAGACGGTCTGGATGTGCTGCTCCGCGCCGCGCGTCCGCATGCGCCTGGCCGCGTGATCTTGGTGTTCGGCTGCGGCGGCGATCGCGACGCGGGCAAACGGCCCAAGATGGGCGCGATCGGCGCCCAGCACGCTGACATCGTGATCGTTACCGACGACAATCCGCGCTCGGAAGATCCTGCGGAGATCCGCCGCCAGGTTATCGTGGGGTGCCCCGGCGCTGAAGAGATCGGCGATCGCGGCGAAGCGATACGCTCGGCGGTGAACCGCTTGCAACCCGGCGACGCCTTGATGATCGCGGGCAAGGGCCACGAGACCGGCCAGATCATCAAGGGCGTCACACACAAATTCTCGGATCAAGATACGGCGCTGGAAGCGCTGATCGCGATTGGCGGAAAGGGCATCGCATGAGCGATGCGCTCTGGACGTCCGCCGGGGCGCAGAAAGCGACGGGCGGGAGGCTGATTGGCGGCGATTGGATCGCTTCGGGCATTTCCATCGACACGCGCTCGCTTAGGCCCGGCGAATTGTTCGTGGCCTTGATCGATCAACGCGACGGGCATGAATTCGTCGCCAACGCGTTCAAAGCGGGTGCATCGGCGGCGTTGGTGGCGCGCGAAATTCCCGATGCGGGCGGCCCACAATTGATCGTCGGCGACAGTCTGGAAGGCTTGCGCGGTTTGGCGGCGGGCGCGCGCGATCGCTCAAAGGCCTTACGCGTCGCTGTGACGGGGAGCGTCGGCAAGACGACCGTGAAAAGCCTTATCGCCGACGCACTGATGCGCAAGGGTGAGACGCATTCCTCGGTCAAAAGTTTCAACAATCATTGGGGCGTGCCTCTGACGCTGGGGCGCATGCCGCAGGCCTCGCAATTCGGCGTGTTCGAGATCGGCATGAATCACGCCGACGAGATCCGGCCGCTGACGAAATTGGTGCAGCCGCATCTGGCGCTCGTGACCACGGTCGAGCCGGTGCACCTCGAACACTTCACTTCTGTCGAGGGCATCGCTGACGCCAAGGCCGAAATCTTTGAAGGCCTGATCCCCGGCGGCGCGGCGGTGATCAATGCCGATAATCCCTTCGCCGGACGCTTGGCCATGCGCGCCAGGGAAGCGGGCGTCACGCGCATCGTGCGCTATGGCCGCGGCCCGGACTGCGACGCACGCTTGCTGGACTTCCAGACGGACGGCGAAGGTTGCGACATTGTGGCGGATGTCTTCGGCCAGAAGGTCAAACTCCGCATCCCTGCCCCGGGGGCCTTCTGGGCCAGTAATGGTTTGGCGGTTCTGGCGTGTATGGGCGCGTTGTTCGACGGCCATTCAAGCGCTGGCGTCGAAGCGCTCGAGGCGTTCTCACCGTTGCCAGGGCGCGGGCAGGTCCGCCGCATCAGCAGCGCCAAAGGCGTCTTCACCATCGTCGACGATACTTATAACGCCAACCCCACTTCGATGGCCGCCGCGATCCGGACCTTGGGCGGGCGTCCCGTGGGACCAGGTGGACGGCGCGTCGCTGTTTTAGGCGACATGCTCGAATTGGGCCCTGAGGAATTGGTTTTCCACAGGGGAATGGCTGAACCCATCGAAGCTGTTGGAATTGATCTCGTATTCTGCGCGGGGCGGCGCATGCGAAGCCTCTGGGAAGCGCTGCCGGAATCACGCCAAGGGGGCTATGCCGCGACGGCAGAGGAATTGGCGCCGGTTTTGGCTGGTGCTGTGCATGGAGGGGATGTCGTGCTCATCAAAGGTTCGGCTGGGTCGCGTATGGCGAAGGCGGCGGACGCGCTCGCTGCAATGGGCGCCGCTGCGCCGGAGGCTCGATAATGCTGTATATCCTGCTTCACCCACTCAGCGAGCACCTGCATTTTCTCAATCTCTTTCGGTACATCACATTCCGGGCGGGCTGCGCCGTCGTCACGGCGCTTGTGATTGCGCTGATGTTCGGCGCCCCCATGATCCGCTGGCTGCGCAAGCGTCAGGGCCGGGGACAGCCAATTCGCGAGGATGGTCCGCAAAGCCATTTGCTCACCAAGAAGGGCACGCCCACAATGGGCGGCCTCATTATTTGGGTCGCGCTCTTCATATCGACCATTCTCTGGGCGGATATGGCGAACCCTTATGTCTGGGTCGTCTTGTTCGTCGCCGCTTGTTATGGCGGTCTGGGCTTCATGGACGACTACATGAAGGTCACCAAACAGAAGCATGATGGCTTATCCGGCAAGATGCGTCTTGGAGTGGAGTTTGTGGTTGCGGGCATTGCGGTCGCGATCATCTCAGCGTTACACGCCGCGCAAACGCCGCTCGGCCATGCCGATTGGGGGCCGCTGACGCCGCTCTCTGAAACCATCGCGTCATGGGCGCCCACTGCCACAAACCCAAAGCCCGTCGCAGCGAATTTTCACACTTCGGTCGCGGTGCCGTTTCTCAGCAATTACATGTTGCCTTTGGGCGGTCTGTTTATTTTCTTCGGCATGTTCGTGGTCTCCGGCGCGGCCAATGCGGTGAACCTCACCGACGGCCTCGACGGCCTCGCCATTGTGCCGGTGATGATCGCGGGTTTGTCCTTTGCGGCGATCACCTATCTAGCGGGCAATTTCAAATACGCCGAGTATCTGGGCATCCATTTCACGCCCGGCACGGGCGAATTGACGGTGTTGCTGGGCGCGCTCCTGGGGGCGGGGATGGGCTTTCTTTGGTATAACGCGCCGCCTGCGGCTGTGTTCATGGGCGACACAGGGTCGCTTGCTTTGGGTGGCCTCTTGGGCGTCATCGCCGTGGCGGCGAAGCACGAATTCGCGCTGGTGATCATCGGGGGATTGTTCGTTCTGGAAACGCTGTCGGTGATGATTCAGGTTGGCTGGTTCAAACTGACGAAAAAGCGCGTCTTCCTCATGGCGCCCATACACCATCATTTTGAAAAGCTCGGCTGGGCCGAATCAACTGTCGTGGTAAGGTTTTGGATCGTTTCAGTGTGTTTCGCTCTGGCCGGCCTTGCGACATTGAAGCTGCGTTAAATCGACCGACTTTAGGGCAAGGGGCATAGCGGCGTGATCGTCGTCGACACCTATCGCGGACGCGACATTGGCGTTCTTGGCCTGGCGCGTTCGGGCCTTGCCGCGGCGCGCGCGCTGCAGGCGGGCGGCGCCAATGTCTTTGCTTGGGATGAGGCGCCAGAATCCCGCGCCAAGGCGGAAGCCGCCGGCATTTCAGTCGAGGATTTCACGCAGCGCGATTGGAAAGGCTTTGCGGCGGTTGTCGTATCGCCGGGCGTGCCGTTGCGCTTTCCCAAACCGCATCGAATCGTCGAAGTTGCTGAGGCTCTAGACGTACCCGTCATCGGCGACATCGAATTGCTGGCAGGCGCCATTAATGCGCTGCCGCCGCAGCAGCGTCCCAAAGTGATCGGCATCACCGGCACGAACGGCAAATCCACCACAACGGCGCTGATTGGTCATATCCTCAAGGCCTGCGGACGCGATTCCAATGTCGGCGGCAATATCGGGCGCGGCGTTTTGGATCTGCCGCCGATTCACGCCGGCGCACATTACGTGCTGGAGCTGTCGTCTTATCAACTCGATCTCACGCATTCGCTCCGCTGCAACGCCGCCTTATTGCTTAATCTGTCGCCGGACCATCTCGACCGGCACGGCTCGATGGAGAATTACATCGCGGCCAAGAAGCGCATCTTCTTTAATCAGGAACTCGACGATTGGGCGGTGGTCGGCGTCGACGATTCCATCACACAGAGTATTTGCACCCATTTGGTGGGGCAGCATGATCGCCATGTTGCGCCCATCGCCTCAGGGCAGACGCTCGGGCGCGGCGTCTGCGTCGTTGGCGGCAAGCTTTATGACAGCCTGGATGGCCGCGCGTCAGAAGTCGCCGATCTGGCCAAGGCCAAATCCTTGCGCGGCCGCCACAATCACCAGAACGCCGCCGCCGCCTATAGCGCCGCGCGCGCCGTTGGATTGTCGCCGCGCGCCATCGCCGAAGCGCTCTATTCGTTCCCTGGTCTTGCGCATCGCATGGAGAATGTCGGCGCCATCAATCGTGTCCGCTTCGTCAACGATTCCAAGGCCACCAATGCCGACGCCGCCAGCCAGGCGCTGGCCAGCTTCGATAGCATCTATTGGATTGCGGGCGGCGTGGCCAAAGAAGGCGGCATCGAGCCGCTGGCGAACTTCCATTCGCGCATCGCCAAAGTATATCTGATCGGTGAATCCGCGCCTGTCTTCGCCAAGACGCTCGAACACAAAGTTCCTTTCGAGATTTGCCTGACAATGGACAAAGCGGTCGAGGCTGCCGCGCGCGACGCTGCCGAAGATCCTGCGCCGGAACCTGTTGTGCTGCTGTCGCCGGCTTGCGCCAGCTTCGATCAATATTCGGACTTCGAACAGCGTGGGGACGCGTTTCGTGACGAAGTGAAAAAGTTGCTCTCGGCGTCCGGTCAGGCAGCGTGAGGCGCGCATGATCTCCTTGCGCCAGTTCAACTTTGATCCTGTGCGTTGGTGGCGCGAAATAGATCACGTCGTCTTTATGATCGCCGGCGCACTATTGGCGACGGGGTTTGTCGTCGCCCTCGCGTCCAGTCCATCGGCGGCGGCGCGCCTGAATTTGGCTGATCCATTTTATTTCTTTTGGCGCCAGGGCGGCTTCGTGATCATGGGCGCGCTTTTAGTGCTTGGCATGTCGACGCTGGACAATCGCAGCGTGCGCCGCGCTGCGGCGATTTTCTTTCTCGCGGCGCTGGCGTTCATGATTGCGGTTCTTGTCATGGGCTCAGAAGTTAAGGGCGCCAAACGCTGGGTGGATTTCGGTCCGGTTTCGCTGCAGCCCGTCGAGATGCTGAAGCCAAGTCTTGTCATCCTGATTGCGGCGTTGTTCGCCAAACCGCCTGTAAAGGGGCGTGAGCATGGGATGCAAGTATCCACGCTTGCGTCTTTGTCTTTGTTCGCCGTTTCGGCATTGTTGCTACTCTCGCAACCGGATGTCGGCCAAACGATTGTGTGCTTCGCTGCGCTGCTTGTCATGTTTCTGCTCGCGGGCGTACCGCTTCTGTGGCTTGGAGGCTTGTTGGGAATCGCCGGCATCGGCGGCGGACTTTTGTATCTACTGTTTCCACACGTCCAAAACCGGGTGAACGCTTTTATCAACCCGGCGGCGGGCGACGGCTACCAATTGCTGAAGGCGCAGCAAGCGATCGCCCAAGGCGGGCTGCTCGGCAAAGGTCCAGGCGAGGGTGCAGTCAAGATGAGCCTACCGGACGCTCATACTGACTTCGCATTTTCCGTAGCGGCGGAGGAGTTCGGTCTCATCGCGCTGGTGGGCATCATCATCTTGTTCGGAGCCCTGTGCGTGCGCGGACTCGCGCTCGCGCGCAAGCTCAAGGATCCGTTTGCGCAATTGGCGGCGTCGGGGCTTTATTGCCTGGTCGGGCTGCAAGCGGCGTTGAACATTGCCGTCAATCTGGCGATGGTGCCTCCCAAGGGACTGGCCTTGCCGTTTATCTCGTATGGAGGCTCATCGATGCTGGGCGTCGCGCTCACTGTGGGTCTCGCTTTGGCGCTGACCCGCAAGCGGCCCGGCGCTTATGAGCGCACATTTCCTGCGTCTTCCGTCAAGCGCGCACCGGCCTAAGCGGCTAGCCTTTATGAGCGATAGAGAATGAGCAGAGGTTTGATCATGATCGCCGCCGGGGGCACCGGCGGACATTTATTTCCGGCGGCGGCTTTCGCCGAAGGGTGCCGGGCGCGGGGCTATCGCATTTGTCTGATGACCGACGAACGCGGCCGCAAATATGCGGCGAACTTTCCCGCCGATCTGATTGAAGACGTTGCAGCGGCGACTTTCTCGGGGATCAATCCGTTGCGGGCGATGAAATCGGCGCATTCCATTTGGCGCGGAATCCAAGAAGCCAAGGCGCGCATGCTGGATCTGCGGCCCGTGCTGATCGCGGGATTTGGCGGCTATCCATCGCTGCCGGCGCTCGCGGCGGCGGGCCCGCGCCCAATTCTGATCCACGAACAAAACGCCGTGCTCGGCCGCGTGAACAAGATGTTCGCCAGCCGCGCCAAGATCGTGGCCTGCGGCTTCGATCGCCTCGACGGCCTACCGCGTAGCCTTCAGCGCCGTAAGCGCGTCACCGGCAATCCAGTGCGCCCGACCATCCGCGCCATGCGCGATGCGCCATATTCGAAATTGGCGCCCAATGGTGAAATCCAAGTATTGATCACCGGCGGCAGCCAGGGCGCGCGCATCCTTGGCGAGGTCACGCCGGCGGCTTTGGCGTTGCTCCCGGACGATCTGCGCATGCGCCTGAAAGTGGTGCAGCAGACCCGTTCCGAACAAATCGACGCGGTGCAGGCGGCCTATGCGCGCGCGAGCATCAGCGCCGAATGCGCGCCCTTCTTCAACGACATGCCGGAGCGCTTGGCGCGTACGCATTATTTCATCGGGCGCTCCGGCGCTTCCACCTTGACGGAGCTCGCTTGCGTGGGCCGGCCGGCCTTGTTTGTGCCCTTGGCCATCGCCATGGACGACCACCAGACGGCTAACGCGGCCGGCATGGTCGCCGCCGGCGCCGCGGATATGCTGTCCGAAAAGGATTTCACGCCGGAAAAAATCGCCGCGCTGCTCACCGCCCGCTTCAACGACCCTCGAGCTCTTGCCGAAATGGCCGTGAGCGCGCATGCCCTGGGCAAGCCCGACGCGGCCGATAGGCTCGCTGATATCGCTGACCAATTGATCGATTCACAAGAGGCGAAAGCGTGAACCGCCGCAAACCACCCTTTGACACAGGCCCCGTACATTTCGTCGGCATTGGTGGCATCGGCATGTCCGGCATCGCCGAAGTCATGCTCAATCTCGGTTATCAGGTGCAGGGCTCGGACCTGCGCGCCAACGCAAATACCGACCGACTGAAGGCTAAAGGCGCTCAGATCTTTATCGGCCACACCGCCGATAATCTCGGCCGGGCCGGCGCCGTGGTGATCTCGTCCGCCGTGAAGCCCGGCAATCCCGAACTGGACGGCGCCCGCGACCGCTCCATTCCCGTGGTGCGCCGCGCCGAGATGCTCGCCGAATTGATGCGCCTGAATTGGACGGTCGCGGTCGGCGGCACGCACGGCAAGACGACGACGACATCGATGGTCGCGGCCTTGCTGGAATCCGCCAGGCTCGACCCCACCGTCATCAATGGCGGCGTCATCAATGATTACGGCTCAAACGCCCGCGTCGGCGAGGGCGATTGGATGGTGGTGGAGGCGGATGAGTCCGACGGCACCTTCACCAAGCTCTTCGCCACAGCCGTGATCGTGACGAACATGGACCCGGAACATCTCGACCATTACGGCACGGTCGATGCGATGAAGGCTGGCTTCGAAGCCTTCGTGAACAATGTGCCGTTCTACGGCTTCGCCGTGATGTGCCTCGACCACCACGAAGTGCAGGCGATGGTGGCGCGCATCCGCGATCGCCGGATCATCACCTATGGCTTCAATCATCAGGCCGATGTGCGCGCGACCAATGTGCGCGTTGAGCGCGACGGCTCGCGTTACGATGTGGAGCTACGCCCACGCAAGGGCGATCCGGAAACGGTAATCCGCGATCTGTTCCTACCCATGCCCGGCCGCCATAATGTCCAGAACTCGCTGGCCGCCATCGCGGTGGCTTGGGAAGTCGGCGCGGGCGTCGAGGCCATTCGTAAAGGCTTGCGGACATTCGGCGGCGTGCGCCGGCGGTTTTCGGCGGCGGGCGAATGGAACGGCGTCCGCATCATCGACGATTACGGGCATCACCCGGTGGAGATCGCCGCCGTGCTCGCCGCTGCGCGGGATTCCGCGACCGCATCGAACGGCAAGATCATCGCCGTGGTGCAGCCGCACCGTTACACGCGCCTGCGCGATCTGTTCCAGGACTTCTCGCAATGCTTCTATGACGCGGATTGTGTCCTGGTGGCGGACGTCTATCCCGCGGGCGAGGCGCCAATCGACGGGATCAACGCTGACACTTTGGTGGAATCCATCAAGCGCAGCGGCCACAAACGCGCGGCGCGCTTGGCGGCGTGGGACGAACTGCCCTTGATCGTCGCGAACGAAGCGCAGCCGGGCGATCTCGTCGTCTGCCTCGGCGCGGGGGATATCACGACCTATGCGAACGGTCTGGCGGAGAGGCTGCGGGATTTGCCGAAGGAGGGGTGACGGCGGCGACGCCGCATCTGCTCAATACAAATCCGGCACGTACATGCTCTCCGGCACGGGGTTTCGCGTGTAATCTTTGTTTCGCACGCGCGCGGGCAGCTTCACCGGCGGGTGCGGCACGTCGTCATACGGAATCTGCGACAGCAAATGGCTAATGCAATTCAGGCGCGCCTTCTTCTTGTCGTCAGCCTGGACCACCCACCAAGGCGCCTCGGGGATATTGGTGCGTTCCAGCATCGCTTCCTTGGCCTTCGTATATTCTTCCCAGCGGCGGCGCGATTCCACATCCATGGGTGAGAGCTTCCACTGCTTCATCGGATCGTGGATGCGCATCTGAAAGCGGAATTGCTGCTCGTCGTCGCTGATCGAGAACCAATATTTGATAAGAATGATGCCGGAGCGCACCAGCATGCGTTCAAATTCCGGCGCCGAGCGATAGAATTCCTCATATTCGTCCGGCGTACAAAAGCCCATGACGCGCTCGACGCCGGCTCGATTGTACCAGGAGCGATCGAACAGAACGATCTCGCCGCCGGCCGGCAGGTGCGCCACATAGCGCTGGAAATACCATTGCGTGCGTTCGCGCTCGTTCGGCGCGGGCAGCGCCGCGACGCGGCAGACGCGCGGATTGAGATGTTGCGTGATGCGCTTGATGGCGCCGCCCTTGCCCGCGGAATCGCGGCCCTCGAACAGCACCACGACTCGGAGTTTTTTAGTTTGCACCCAATCCTGCAGCTTCACCAATTCGCGCTGCAGCCGGAACAATTCCTTGAAATAGACTTGGCGATCGATGGCCTCGCGCTGCGGGTGTTCGGCCATGTCGTCGAGCAGCGCGTCCAGGCGCTCGTCATCCATTTCCAGCTCAAGCTCTTCGTCGAAACTATCAGCGATATCCAGACGCACGCGCTCGCGCAGATCGTCCGCGCTCGCCTTTGGCTTCGAGCTGGCGGTCTTCGCGGACCCATTGGCGGCGGGTTTCTTTGCAGTGCGAGTCGGCGAAGCGGTCTTTTTGACGGCCATAAGTGTCCCCCGGCGATGGTGAAGCGCCCGGCAGGGTGATGCGTTTGGATCGTGACAGTTTGATGAAATCATCCTCGCAAGGAGAGGATTTGCCGCAACAAGGAATTTTCGCCAGAATGCGCTGTGTTCTGCAAGTCGGCGGCGCTGGGGGCGGCAATGTATCTGATCATGTTTGGTCCGCCGGGAGCCGGCAAGGGCACGCAGGCGCAGCGTCTCGTCGAGCAGCGCGGCCTCGTTCAGCTGTCCACGGGGGAGATGCTGCGCGCGGCGAAGGCGTCGGGTTCGGAACTCGGCCAAAAAGTCGCCGGCATTATGGATCGCGGCGAGCTTGTGTCCGACGAAGTCGTCATTGAGCTGATCGCCGATGCGCTGGACAGCAACACCAAAGCGCCCGGTTTTATCTTTGACGGCTTTCCCCGTACTTTGGCGCAAGCCGAAGCGCTGGACGGTCTGCTGAAACGCAAGCGCCAAAAGATTCAGTGCGTGATCAATCTGGAGGCGGATCCAAATGCGCTGCTGGATCGCATTGTGAAGCGCTTCGCCGATACCGGCCGGGCGGACGATAATCCGGAAAGTTTCAAGATCCGCTATGCCGCCTATGAGCGCGACACTGCGCCTGTTCTGCCATTTTATGCGAACAAGGGCGTCTTGAAGAATGTCGACGGCATGGCGTCGATCGAAGGGATTTCGGCGGCGATCGCAAAAGTCATTGACGAGTCGACGCCGAAACGTGGGGGCTCAAGCCTGTTCAATTGGTGGCGATAGAGCGCTTTTGGGCGCTTACAGCGTAAAGCCCTTGATCGCATGCTTGTTGAGGATGGCTTCATATTCGGGCGGCGCGGTGTAGGCGCGGCGCGCAATCATGTCGAAGTGCGCTACGACAACTTCGTGCTCAATCCAGCAGGCGCCGGTTGCGGGGTCCAAATTCCAAGCGCGGAAGCGCATGGTCTTGCCCTTGGCCTCTACGACGGCGGTATGCATTTGCATCTGATTGCCCGCGCGCGGCCACTTGCGAAACACGATGCGCATTTCCAGCGCCGCGCCGGACGATGTCGGCGGCAGCCCCTTGGCGGCGAGGATCGGCGCGGCCTCGGCGGTGTACTGACGGAGCATGCCGCCATAGCTGTCGGACTGCCGACCAATGGCGATCTGGGGCAGCATCCGGCCAAAGGCGTCCGTTTCGGCCGGCGCGAGCATGGACAAGCCCGACACTGGCGCGCCCAGCGTCAGCGCTTTTTCCAAGCTGCCGGCATCGGCGGGTAGAGATAGGTCCATCGAACGCGCGCGGCCATGCTCGGGGATGCCCTGGATGCGCAATGCGTCGAGCGGCGCACGCGATTTCTGCGGCCAGGGGAACAGCTTGGCTGATGCGGCTTCGACGTGATCGAGCACGACGCGATAGGTCGCGTACAATTCGCCGTCGATCGCGTTCCGCAGCTCTTGGTAGAGCGTCACGGAATCTTCCGAATATTCCAACACGCCGCCGCGCAATTCCGCAGAATCGCCGCCCCGCAATTCTTTATGGAAACGCAAATGCACTTCACGCGGCAAAAGCGTGCTCGGCGCTTCGCGTTGAAAGGCGCTTTTGAGGTTTACCGCCGTCGCGAATGCAGCCCAGCCTTGATAGGCCCGGCTAAGATAGAACATCGCGTTCATATGGCCGATATGGTCGCATTCCCACTGATTGACGAAGCCAAGAAACATCTGCAGCGGCAAAGCTGGAGCGGCGGGGGCGGGCGTTTGCGTCTGGTCGGCCATGGCGGCTTTCAATGCGATGTTTAATTCTGGGGCGCGCAATCGCGGCAGAGGCCGTGCGTTTCCAGCACGCTGCGCGTCACGCGAAAGCCTGTATGCGCTGCTTTGTCGGAGATTGCGTGAAAGGTTTCGTGCGCGTCCAATTCTTCAGTGGCGCCGCAGCCATCGCAAATCAAAAACGCCGCCTGCCTGCCGCAGCCATGCATATTGCACGCGACAAAGGCGTTCAGACTTTCGATCTTGTGCGCGAGGCCGACCTTCATCAGGAATTCCAGCGCACGATAGATGGTCGGCGGCTTGGCGGCGCCGCTGTCGTCGCCCAATTGCGCCAAGAGGTCATAGGCTTTAGCGGGGCCGGGCGCGTCCAGCAGCAATTCCAGCACGCGCCGGCGCAGCGGCGTCAGGCTTTCGCCCGCTTTGGCGCATAGCGCCTCCGCTTCGTTCATGCAGAGCTGATGGTCGTGCGAATGCATCTAGGTTGCGACTCTCCTAATCCCAATCTCGCAATCCTGGGAGCGAAAGGGAAGGGCGCACCGAAATGGGCAGGTCTTAAGACCTGCCTCCCTTATAGCCGCGTGCGGGCGGCCTTGGCGCTATCCATGTCCGCCGCGAAGCGCAATTCGCGCATGGGCCGGACGGTGCGGGTGGAGATTTCATACAAAGGATCGGCCTTGAAGGCCTTCAGATCGTCCAGGCTGTCGAATTCGGCGTAGACGACCACGTCAATCTCATTGGCCACCTGATCGACTTTCTCGTTCAGGCCAATTTCCACAAGGCGGGCATGTTTGATGCCGGTTAGGATGGAGAGTCCCGCCTGCACGGATTGGGCGGTTTCGCCGGGCTTGGCGCTGAAAAAGACGATATGGCGGATCATGTTGGCTCTGATGGCGTGACATGCTGTATGTTTCAAGTAGGGCGCTGATTTGGGACGCCTATGATGACGCTTAAGGGGAGCGGCGCTTTGACCCAGGACTCGGCTCCCAACATCCCTGTGGCCATCGTGGTCGCCCGTGCGGCCAATAATGTGATTGGACGCAACGGCGACCTGCCTTGGCGGCTGAGCGCAGATCTGGCCCGCTTCAAAAGCCTCACCATGGGCAAGCCTTTGCTGATGGGGCGGAAAACCTGGGACAGTCTGCCGCGCAAACCCCTGCCGGGACGGCCCAATATCGTCCTGTCCGAAGATCGGAATTTTCTCGCGCCCAGCGCCTGGGTTTTTCCGAGCTTCTCAACGGGCCTTGCCGCGGCGCGGAGCATGGCTGCGCGCGACGGCGCATCGGAGGTCTGTGTGATCGGCGGTCAGAGCGTGTTCGCCGACGCGCTGCCTATCGCTGGGCGGCTCTATTTGACGGAGGTGGAGGCCGATCCCGCGGGTGACGCCTTTTTGCCGTCGATTGATGAAAGCCACTGGCGGGAAGTCAGCCGCGAGCTTTTTCCAGCCGGCCCTAACGATGAATTTGCTGCAAGCCTTCGCATTCTGGAGCGAGCATGAAATTGCGCCTTTGGTTTTTGGTTGTCGCCGCCATTTTAAGCGCCGGATCCGCCGTGGCGTTGATGCCGCCGCAGACCTATCTGACAGCGCGCGCCGAGGCGCCCCGGCATGTGCAGCTTCGTATCGTCGCCGTGACTGGCCCGAAAAACGATTCCATGGCTTGCGAGATCACAGGGCACGTGGTGAAGCGCTTTCGCGGCGATGTGAAGCGCGGTCGCGTTTTGAAGCTGAAGGTAGATTGCAACCCGCCGGGCGGAGGATTCGCGGGGCCGCAGATCTTCGTGTCCGAAGCTGCCTTGCGAAAGGCGCGTTTCGCCGAGGTTTTCCTCACCGGCGATGAGCCGCCGGCCGTGATGCGCTGGCAGTTCCATATCATCGAAAAGGCGAGCAAAACCCCACGCTGCAATGCTCAGGAATGGGCTTGTCATTGATTCTTTCAATCCGCTGGGCGATGTCCGTGCAAAGAACATTGTGTGGACCCCAGGCTTAAGCCGGGCGGCGGGACAGAATATGGATTTCGAAATCGTCGCCGAAGGACTGCACTACCCCGATGGCCCCATCGTGTTGCCAGACGGCGCGCTGCTGATCGCCGAAACGGCGCGCGGCGCCATCACGCGCGTCTGGAATGGGAAAAGCGAAGTCGTGGCCGATCTGGGCGGCGGGCCTGTCGGGACGGCGCTGGGCAAAGACGGCGCGCTTTATGTCTGCAACAATTCTGGTTCCGAGTGGGAAGAGCGGCACGGCCGTATCGTACCTGTTGGCGTGTCGCAGGATTATGCGGGCGGCCGCATCGAGCGGGTCAACGTTGCGACAGGCAAATCCGAAATCCTGTTCGATCAATGCGGCGATCACGCCTTGCGTGCGCCGAAGGACATCGTATTCGACCGTCGCGGCGGCTTTTGGTTCACCGATTCTGGGAGAGCCTATGCGCGGCTGCGCGACCACGGAGGAGTGTATTACGCCGCGAGTGGTGAGGTAGTCGAAGCAATCTATCCTCTGCTGGCGCCATGCGGGATTGGGCTTAGCGGAGAAGAAGACACACTCTATGTGTCGGACACGCTGCCGGGCCGATTGTGGGCGTTCGATCTTCTGGGCGCAGGCCAAGTCGCGCCGCCCGCGCGAGATGCAGACTATCCTGGCCGGTTGATTTGCACTTTGCCGGGCTACCAAACGCTGGATTCGCTGGCTTTGGATTCGCAAGGGCGTGTTTGCGTCGCCACTGGCGGACATGGTGGGGTCACCATGTTCACGCCGGATGGCCTGCACACGCATTTTCCATTTCCGGACCTTCAGGTGTCGAACATCTGCTTTGGCGGGGCGGATATGCGCGACGCCTACATCACCCTCGCCAGTGTGGGGAAGATCGTGAAAGCGCGCTGGCCCGTATCGGGCATGAAGCTGAATTTCGGCCTGTATTAGGGCCGACGCCGGAGTGTGCGTCCCTTTAGTCACGCTCGGGTGCGGATACGCCTCCGCCGTGTTGTCGAAGAAGAATCCATCTGAAATATGCAAATAACTCGCAGTAGCAAAGATACATTCTGTCTTGCTTCTTCGAGTCAGTAGCAAAAACAAACAGGGATTGAATGAAAACCAGGGCTATCGCCGAATTCGCTCTTTTGTCAGCGCTCGCCGCCACCGGCGCGCAGAAGTCCTGCGGCTTTGCCTTCCCGGACGGCGTCCGGGCCCCTGGCTACACGCTGCTCGATGCATTGGCCGAGTTGAATTGGGACAAGTGGCACTTCGCCCTGAACGCCGCGAATGTGTTCGACAAGAAATTCTACGCGGCCTGCTTGGCTCGGGGGGATTGCTTCATGGGCGAAGCGCAAAACATCTTCGGCACGCTGACGTACCGGTACTAAGTCCAGCCGATCGTCGCTCAATTAAATGAAACGCATCTTTTCAGAAAGATGCGTGTTTTTTTTGCCTTAAGACGCCTGTGCTGGTCCGGCGCTTGACGCCCTCGAAGCCCGGGCGTAGTTTCTTGTCACCTGTCAAGCAGGGCTGGCTGGAGCCGCCATGACAAAAACCGCCGCCGCACATGAGACGCCGCTAACAGACGGGACGGAAGCCACGCCTGAGCTCGGCCAAGCTGGAACGCCTGCGGCGATCCTGGAAGCGGCGCTCGAGGCGTTTGCTGAGCGCGGTTATGACGGCATGTCGGTGCGGGAGCTGAACCGCCAACTCGGCGCCAGTCACAATCTCGTGCATCATTATTTCGGCTCTAAAGAAGCGCTCTGGCGCGCTGCAATCGATTACGGTCTGGGCCGCGCTGCAGGCATCTGGCAGCCTGAGCGCTGGTCAGATGTTGCAGACCCCATCGAGGTGCTTCGCCGCGCCATCCGTCACTTTATCGAGACGACCGCGCGCTCGCCGTCGGTGCAGCGCATTCTCGAGCGCGAAGGCGCGATTGGCGGCGAGCGGCTGAATTACATGACGGACCGCTTCATTGTGCGGCAGCTGGCGGCCGATGACTTCTTTCGCAAGATCACGAATTACGAAGCGCGGGGGCTGCACGAAGCGACCCTGGTGATGCTGCTGGCGAGCGGCGCGGCGTCCATGTTCACGCAGGCCGCGCTGGCCCGGAAGCTTGGCGTGGAAGATCCATTTTCGAACGAAACGATCGAAAAACACATCGAGACCTTCACGCACGTACTTTTTTACGGCCTCTTGGGCGAGCCGCCCAAACCTGCCGTCAAACGGCGAAAGCCCAAACCACCTGCGAAAAAGCGCCGGCAAAAGCCACAGCCATAATCAACAAACCAGGAGGAGTGACATGACAGCAGAAGATGGTTTTGAAAAGCCAGTCGAAACGTTCGGACTAGACGGCGAAATTCTAGAGCGTATGGCGCCCAAGCGTTTTGAAGCGGGCGCGATCCACGGCACGGACCGTGAATTGCTGACCGGCCTTGCCGAAAGGCTGATCAAGCTTGCCGCCACGGGCCGCCCGGATGAAGCGGCGGATTATCTTGAAATCGACGCCAGGCAATATCTCGATCCGGAAATTTTCGCGCACGAAAAGCGCGCGATCTTTGACAAGACGCCGATCATCGCCGGCTTTTCGTGCGATGTGGCCAAGCCCGGCGATTATATGAAGGTGGAGGGGTTCGACACCCCGATCTTCATTACCCGGACAAAAGCGGGCCAAGTGAAGGCCTTCATCAATGCCTGCCGCCATCGCGGCGCGGCCTTGGTCTATGATGCGCGCGGCGAGGGGCGTCATAACTTCTCCTGCCCGTATCACGGCTGGACCTATGACGCGGACGGCAAGCTGTTCGGTCTACCTTGCCAGGAAGCCTTTGAAGGCCTCGATAAGTCCAAATACGGCCTCATCGAAGTGCCGTCTCAAGAACATGCAGGTTTGATTTTTGTGTCGCCGCGCGCCGATGCGCCGCTGGATCTCGATGCGCATCTCGGCGCGGCGCTCAAAAATGAGCTCGGCTTCTGGAGTTTCGATCAAACCTATGCTGCGCGCATGGAACCGGTGGAGCTGCCGGGCAATTGGAAGCTCGTCTACGACACCTTCCTTGAGACCTATCACTTCGCGGCCGCGCATAAGAACAATCTGGCGAATTACTTTCTCAGCAACGTCAATACGGTCGATACGTTCGGTCCGCACCAGCGCATCGCCGCGGCGTTCCGCTCGATCATGGACGAATACGCCACGCAGTCCGCAGAGACTAGGTCGCCGGAAAACTATTTGCTCGGCTCCTACATTCTTTTCCCGGGCATGGTGTTGATCTCCAGCGCGCAAGTGGTTGAGACCTTCCGCATCGCGCCGGTCTCAGTCGACAAGACGATCGTCTATCACTCTTGCTACAGCCGCCTGCCGCTGGACACCGAGCAGAACAAAGCGCTGTTCGAGATGATCTGGCAAAGCGCGCACAACATCGTGCAAAACGAGGACTTCCCCTATGGTGTCTCTACGGCGCAGCGCGGCCTGCAATCGGGTTCGCTGAAGACCCTCGTCATTGGCAAAAATGAACTGGCCATCCAAAACAATTACAAGGCCATTGCCGACGCGCTCGCGAAGACGAAATAGGCGCTTCAACCTTCCGCCATCGCCGTCATTCCAGAAAACTTGCTGGAGTGACGGCGATGGCTTTTTTAGGCGAGCCGAGGAATACTTCGACTCGCCTTTTTGTTCTCGGACTATTCAATGAACCCGCTGTTGAAATGGATGATGCATTCGCCGCGCGGCTGGGCGCTGGATAAGGCTTTCGTGCGCTGGACGGGCGTATCGCCTATGAATCACATGTTCTCGAAGGAAAACGGCTATCCGGTCGCACCGGCGCTGTACCTCGTCACCAAGGGCGCCAAGACTGGAAAGCGCCGAACCGTGGCGTTGCCATATTTTCTGATCGATGACCTGTACCACGTGGTGGGCTCGGCCGGCGGCGCACCGAAGGACCCGGGCTGGGCGGCTAATATGAAGAAGAACCAGGATGTTTTCATCAAGGTCAAACTGAAGGGTATGAAGGCGACGTCCAAAGTTTTGCAGGGCGAGGCCCGCTCGAAAGCCTGGGACGAGATCGCAAAGCGCATGCCGATCTACCCTATCTACCAATCCAAGACGACGCGCGAATTGCCGGTGTTTGCCTTGAGTATGACTTAACCCTCAAACCGGACACGCGTCGCGGAGCGCTTTACATGAACATCGATCCGAAACTGATTCTTGATCGCGACGTCATCCAGAATCCCTATCCGTTTTATAACGCGCTGCGGCAACACGCGCCTGTATGGCGCGCCGGTCATGCGCCAGTTTACGTTGTCACTGGGTATGAGATCTTGTGCGAGGCCACGCGGCGGATCGAAGACTTCTCCTCTGAACTCAAAGTCTCGCTCTACAAAAACAAAGATGGTCTGCTGGACGCTATGCCGGCGAATTTCGGCTCTCCTGCGCTCGCGATTGCCGATCCGCCAACGCACACGCTTCATAAGCAGATTATGTTTCCACGGTTTGTCGCCAAGAAGATGGAGCTTTTGGAAGAAGAGCTCTCTGACTTTACGGCTGCGAAGCTCCAAGAGGCGCGGGCAAAAGGCAAGTTCGATTTCATGGAGGAAATCGGCGGTCCCATACCGATCCGGGCAATCAACCGGCTCATCGGTTTCCGCAACGCCGATGAAAAAGTGCTGCTAAAGACAGCCTTGGAATCTTCGGAAGTTACGGGCGGCGCAATGACGCTGGAGGAGCTCGGCGCTTTGAAGGTGCGGGTCGGAGAGATCAATGCCTGGCTCGACGAAACGCTGGAGGAGCGGGACGGAACGAATAAGGAGGACGTGCTGGACGCCGTCAAGGCGGCAATGCTGGCCGGTCAATTCTCAAAAGGAGAAGCCTTGATCACAATGATCACGCTCTTGTCCGCGGGCGGTGAATCCACTGGCGCGTTGCTGGGCAATGCGGTCAGGATATTGGCGGAGCAACCAAGTCTCGTCGCGCATTTGAAGGCCAATATGGAATTGCTGCCGCCCTTCATCGAAGAGGCCGCAAGGCTGGAATCCCCGTTCCGCAGCCACCTTCGCTCCGTGCCCCGTGAGACGGAACTGGCGGGTGTGAAGATTCCCGCAGACGCGACTTTGATGTTGATGTGGGGCGCGGCAAATCGCGACCCGCAGAAGTTCGATGAGCCGGAAAGAATAAAATTGGATCGCCCGCGCGAGCATGTCGTGTTCGGCCGCGGCATCCATCAGTGCGTCGGCAATGCGCTGGCGCGGATGGAGGCCCGCATCGTGTTGTCAGCGATGCTGGCGTACGAAACATTCCCTTCGATCGCGGAAGACGCGTCTCCGGAGTGGGAATATAACCTGCAGGTTCGCCGCCATAGATCCTTGCCGCTCAATTGGGGCTAGGCGGCTTCTCAGTGATGTGAACATCCAGTGTTTTGGAGAAAAAGTGTATGAAGGCGGTCAGAACGGAAATTGTGATCGACGCGGCGCCGCAAACGATCTGGGCCATTCTTGATGAACTCGAACTTTATTCTGAGTGGAATAAAGTTCTGCCGAAGATCAGTGGGCGGACGACGGTTGGTTCGCATATCGACGCAGTGATCACCTTCACGGGCGCGGAGCCGCAGCCCTTTTCGCCCAAGCTCATTCGCATTGTCGGGGCGCGCGAATTGCGTTGGGTTTCCGAAATTCCCGGCGAAACCGTCTCCCGTGCAGAACACTATTTCATTCTGACCCCGCGCGACGATGGTCAAACCCATGTGGAGCATTGCGAAGAGTTCGATGGGCCGCTCGCCGATATGATGTGGTCGATGGTCGGCCATATCGCGCCAGCGGATTACGATGCATTGAACCGCGCCTTGAAAGCGCGTGCTGAGGCTGCAGAGCGCCAGACTGTCGCGATTCACCCAATCATCGACCGTGAGGGTGCAACCGAGGGCATTGAATCGCTGCAAGGATTGCGGTGCCAATGTGCAAGCGACCCGGTGGAGGTCTTGGCGTCGGCGGCGCCTCAACACACGCATCTTTGCGGCTGCAGCCTATGTTGGAAGCCAGAGGATGCGCTCTTTGCCCTGGTCGCGGTGCTTCCGGATGACGCTGTCATCGTTAGGTCCGGGCAAGATAAACTCCATGACGTTACGCCGGACAGGGCGATCCATCGCTACGCCTGCAAGGATTGTGGTGCGCACATGGTCGGCAGGGTGGAGGACCCTGACCACCATTTCTTTGGGCTCGCCTTTATGCACCCGGAGCTTTCCGGCGAGCGCGCAGGAGCGCCGGAATTTGCAGGCTTCGTCTCGTCCATCATTGAAAGCGGAACAAGCCCTACAAAGATGCGCGCCGTGCGGAGGTCGTTAATGGCCCTGGGCATCCCAGCTTACGATGCGTTTTCTCCGGAGCTGATGGATCTGATCGCTTGGCACAAGCTCAAGCTGAAGAAGGCCCCCGCAGCCTAATTGCCTGCCCGGCGCGCTGTTTGCCCAGTTCCTAAAACCAGGCAAGCCCTCGCGTCCGAAAGACGTTTAGCGCCATGAGGGGGGGAGCCCGATCAGAACTGCGTTGACGTGCGGAGCATGACGGCGTGAACGTCTCGTCCGGGTTCGCCGTCGGCGTCGAAGCGCGACAGCGCAGCCAGGCCGACGCATGTTGCGCCCATAAGGCGGGCATAGCCCAGCTCCAGGCGCGTTTCAGGCGTATCGGTCGCCAGCGAGACGCGGCGGCGCTCGACGATCGGCGCGCCCGTGTCGAGATTCGCACCCGTCGCCAGCGCGATATCCATGGCGCCGGACTGACTCATCAAAGGCTGACCGAGGGCGAGATCGAGGCGGTCGCCCGCCGCAAACATGTCGGCGGCGGCGAGCGTCACCGCATAAGCGAGACTGGAGGTTTCGCTCTTCTGCGTTACAAGGCCGTTTTCAAGCCCTTTCTGCGCCGCCGTACGCGCAGCGGTTGCCTGGGCGCCGATCGTCACGCGATCGGTCAGTGCGAGCGCGGCGCCGAACTGCGCCGAGACCGTGCGCGCGTCGCCGGAGACGGCGAACATCGAGCTGGAGGATTCGCCAAGCCGGCCGCCGTATTCCTTTAAGAACGATAGACCAAGGCTCAGCGCCAGCCGGTCCATCTGCCGCTGCGCCTCAATCTGAACGTTGGTGGCGCCGACAACCTCGCGGTCCGCAGCGACGAGCGTTTCGCTGAAACGGGCGCGGCTTTGATGGGTCAGGCCGAAGGTAAAAGAATCCGAAGCGCCGAAGGCCGTGCGGAACGCCACCGAAGACGCCGATCGGTCCAGCATCGAACGGGCGACCGCGAAGTCGGCCGTCGCCGGACGAAGGCCCAGGCGCGGCGCGGCTGGCGCGTCGAGGAGCGGCGAGGCTGCGCCTTTGGTTGCGGCCCAGCCGGACCCATCCGCCCGCAGATAGGCCATGGACATCTGATCCAGCCGTTCGTCACTTTCGTTGAATGCGAAGGCGACAAGGCGTACGCCGCCTTTTTCGTCCGCCTCAGTCACTGCGTCGAGCCGCCGGTCCATCGCGTTGGACAGAAGCGCCAACGTATCGGCGCGCACCGCCAATTGAGAGCCGCCGAAATCGAAGGCGAAATCGCGCCCGAAGGAGTCGAATACAGCGCCGGAGAGCGCGCCGGAGCGCTGTGCGGCGCTCATGGCGCCGATCGTCACCGCGCTTGTCGTTCCCGCCAACGCAAGGGGCCGGGAACCAGTGGCGCCCACCGCCGTGATGGAGCCGACGGGTTGCATGGCGCGCTCGAGATTGACGAGGCCTCGGCCATAAATGGGGTCGACGCCTTTCGCGCCGAGATCGGTCGACGTCAGGAAGATCACGTTTGCGACGTCCTTGGCCGAAAGATAGGGCCACGCGCTTTTCACGACCGCCACGGCGCCCGTGACGATCGGCGTCGCCATGGAGGTGCCGCTCATATATGCGTAGGCGGAAGCCGAGGTCGGATAGGCGCCGATGAGGTTGACGCCCGGCGCAACGACGAAGAAGTCTTTCGCATCGCCCGCGCGGTTAGAGAAAGACGCGATGGTGTTATTGGCGTCGACCGCGCCCACAGCGATAATCTGCCCTTTGGCCCAAGCTTCGGAGGCGTGCCGCGCGGGCCAGGACGGATTTGCCGCGCCTTCGTTGCCGGCGGCGATGACCGCGACTTGCCCGACATTTATGGCGCCTTGGAGCGCCGACTTGATTGCCGCGCTCTGACCGCCGCCGAGGCTCAGATTGATGGCGAAAGCGCGCTGCGCCGTCGCATACCGAATGCCGTTTGCGATGACTGCGTCGCTCGAACTCGACCCTTGGAAGACCTTGATGGCGAGGATGCGGGCCTTGGACGCCACGCCGATCATGCCGCGTCCGTCCGCCCGGCCGGCGGCCAGGGAGGCGACGTGCGTGCCGTGTCCTAAGGTGTCATTGACGACGGAAACCCCGGTGCGGCCGGTGAAGGCGTCATAGCCACCGGCAAGCGCGCCGCCGAATTCAATATGATCTGAGCGTATGCCAGAATCGACGATCGCGACGGTGACCCCTGAGCCGCGGGCAGCCCAGGCGCGCGTGGTGAACGCGCCGACTTTCTCGGCCCCGGCCGACCAAGTGCGTTCGGGAGACTTCGGTGCGGGAGCTGTTTGCGCAGAGGCTTCCGTCCCAAGGCAAAGCAGGGCGCCAGCGGCGGACGCCGTGAGAAACTTTTGAAGCATTGGTGAGGCGTCTTTCCGGGCTAAATTCGACCGAAAATCTCTTTGGGCAGCGTAATCGTTTAGTAAAGAATGTTACTTAAAAGTGAATTCAGCATAAAAATAGTTTTTATACTGATCGTATAGCGTCAGCCCATTATCTGATAGATCAAAAACGCCAAGGGTAAAAACAGAACGAACCGCCAGTAGCGTCGTCAACTCTCCGCGCCGTAAAAAATCACCCAGCAACTGAAGTCGTCGCTGAAACGCTCGAAGCGATGCGGCGTGTGGGCAGGAACGAACAGGAGGTCGCCCGAGCCGAAGGCGATCGATTCTCCGTCCAGATTGAAGGCGCCAGAGCCGGCGGCGACGATGTAGAGCTCATCGCGCGCGTGCGGCGATTGCTTGTCTTCGCCCACGGGTTTGTAAAGCTCTCCGCTGATGTCGGCGCCGTCCTGAAAAATGACATCGAACGGCGCGTCCGCGCTCAAGCGGGCAGACGCCTCGGCGAGGCGGGCAAAGCGGAAGTTTTCCGACGTAGGTTGGTTCACGCTTTGGCGGCAGTCAGCCGACGAAGGAGATTTTCGGCGGCGCCTTCACGCCAATAGCTGCCGCCATACCTTCCAGCGTCTTCAGCGCCAGAGCTTCGAAGAACTTACCCGCCGGGCTGTCCGGGGCGCTGGCCGCGATGGGCTGGCCCGAATCCGACGTGGCGCCGATCTCTGTGTACAGCGGCAACGCGCCAAGAAACGGCACGCCCATGTCCTGCGCGGTGCGCTCGGCGCCGCCTTTGCCGAAGATATAGGTTTTGGCGCCGGCGGAATCCTCGAACCACGCCATGTTCTCGACAATGCCCAAAACCGGCGCAGCGGTTTTCTTGAACATCGCGATGCCGCGCCGCACGTCGCCCAATGCGACCTCCTGCGGCGTCGAGACGATCACGGCGCCCGAGAGTGGAATCTTCTGAACGATCGTCAGCTGAATATCCCCGGTGCCCGGCGGCATATCGAGCACCAGAACGTCGAGGGGCGTAGGCTGGCCGCTATCGGAATCCGCCCAATCCACGTCATTGAGGAATTGCATCAAGGCGCCGGACACCATGGGCCCGCGCCAGACCAGCGGTTGTTCCGTATCCACCATGAAGCCAATCGACATTGCGCGCACGCCAAAGGCTTCCGGCGGCGTAATCTTGCCGGCGCTGGTCTTGCGCGGCTGCGCGTCTGAAAGGCCGAGCATGCGCGGGATCGAGGGGCCATAAATGTCCGCATCCAGAAGACCCACGCGGCGGCCCAAACGCGCCATCGCGACCGCGAGGTTCACCGCGATTGTGGATTTGCCGACGCCGCCTTTGGCGCTGGAGACGGCAAGGATTGCTTTGACCCCGCTTGGCAAGGCGAGTGCGGCGCCGCCCTGCGGCGTTGCGGCCGCAACAGCGTCATTGGTCATGCGCATGGCGGGTTGGGTTTTTGACTTGGCGCGGGTCTCAACCTGAAGGCGAGACGGGCCGCCGCCATGCGCGGTGAGCACCGCCGTGACTCGGCTTACACCGGCGACCTGGCTCACAGCGGCTTCGGCGGCGATGCGCAAAGCCTCGCCCCGATCGCGCTGATCGGGTGGCACTTCGACCATGAAGGCGACGCGGCCATCCTCTTTGACCACCAATCCGGCGGCCAAACGAGCGTCAATAAGACCTTTACCGGAGGCTGGGTCCTTTACGCTTTGGAGAGCTTTCTCCACCGATGCGCGCAATTGCGCGATAAAATCCCGATTTCCGTCCACCAATCTTGAACCTCTTTAATATAAACGCACATAAGGACGGAGCGCCGCCGGGTTCAAGCGCGCTGTGTCGCATATTTTTAACCGGCGATTTGGAAACGGGACGTTCATGCCTTGGAATGACGAGTCTGGCGAGTCCGGCAAGGATGGCGCAAGTCGCCCTGACGCCGGAAAAGAGGGCGCGGGCAAGGGCAAATCGCCGCCCAAAGGAAATCCATGGGGCGATCGCCGCCCCAGCGCTTGGGATAGGCCGCGTGGCCCTCAAGGCCCCGGCGGCGGGCCGAACCGGCCAGAGGGGCCTGATTTAGAAGATTATTTACGCCAATTTCGGGACCGTTGGGGCAAGGGCCTTGGCGGCGGCGGTGGCGGAGCTGGACGCGGCGGCCCTGGCGGCGGCGTCTCTAAAAACGGTTTTGCCTTGTTCGGTGCATTGGCGGTGGTTGGCTGGTTCGCGACGGGCGTCTATTTCGTCGATGAAGGCGAGCAGGCTGTGGTTCTGCGGCTCGGCGCGTATGACCGGACAACTGGCCCAGGCGCCCAATTGGCGTTGCCATATCCGATTGAAGCGATCCGCAAAGAGCGTGTGACGGAAATCCGCCGCACCGATGTGGGCAGCGGCGAAGACAATTTGATGCTGACGGCCGATGAGAACATCGTCGATCTGCATTTCGCCGTGAACTGGCGCATTACCGACGTCAAAAAATATGTCTTCTCGTTGGCGGACCCTGAAGGCGCCGTGCGCTCCGTGGGTGAATCCGTGATGCGCCAGACGATCGGCGGCCGGAAGCTTGAAGGCATCATCACAGTCGATCGTGCGCCGATCGAATTGGAGGCTCGTGAGCGCCTTCAGAAGATCCTGGACACCTATAATTCCGGGATCATCGTCGCAGAGGTCAACCTTGTTAAAGCCGATCCGCCGCGCACCGTGATCGAGGCGTTCCGCTCGATCAACAATGCGCAGCAAGAAGCGGCGACGAACATTCAGCAAGCAACGCAGTACGCTAATAAAATCGTGCCGGAAGCGCGCGGTGATGCTGCCCGCCTCATGCAGGACGCTGAAGGTTATGCCCAGCGCGTTGAAAAAGAAGCGCAAGGCGACGCTTCGCGCTTCAACTCCGTGTACGCAGAATATCGCAAGCAGCCGCAAGTGACTCGTCGCCGCATTTATCTCGAAACGATGGAGCGCGTGCTTGGCCGTTCGGACACGATCATTCTCGATAACAAAACGGGGGCCGTGCCGTATCTGCCGCTTGACCAGCTAAGACGCCCGCAAAACGCCACGCCCGTACCGGCGCAAGGAGGCACACAATGAGCCGCAATCTTGCGCCTGTGATGGTCATATTGGGCATCATCGCAATTATCGCCGTGAACTCGATGTTCATCGTGCGCGAAACCCAACAGGCTTTGCTGCTGCAATTCGGCCAAGCTGTGCACGTGGTCAACACGACCAAATATGAGCCGGGCTTGAAGTTCAAAACGCCGTTCACGCAGAACGTCATCAAGTATGACAAGCGGAACATGCCGCTCGACATCGAGCCTCGGGAAATTGTTTGCGCGGATCAGGAGCGGTTGGTCGTTGATGCGGTCGCGCGTTGGCGTATTCAGGATCCGCTGAAATTCTATCAGGCGTTCCAAACCGAAGCTCAGGCGCGGGATCAATTGCCGCGCTTCACGACAGCGGCGCTGCAGCGTGTTTTATCGTCGGTGCGGTCGGATGAGATCGTGTCCGGTCAGCGCGCCGAGCAAATGACGCGAATTCGCGACGAAGTGAATGCGCAGGTAAAGACCTTTGGCGTTGTGATCCTGGACGTCCGCATCCTCAGTGTTCAACTGCCGCAAGCAAACCTTGCTCGCGTGTTCGAACGCATGGCTGCGGATCGTTTGCGCGCCGCCACGGAAATTCGCGGCAACGGTGAAGCCAAAGCACGCGAAGTGCGCGCTACGGCGGACCGCGACGCCACGGTCATCAAGGCGACGGCGCAGCAGGAAGCCGAAACCATTCGCGGCGCCGGCGACGCCAAGGCGGCGGACATCTATAACCGCGCTTACGGCAAGGATCCCGAGTTCGCCTCGTTCTTCCGGACCATGCGCGCCTATGACAACACCATAAAGGAAGGCGAGCCGATGGTCCTTTCGCCGGATAGCGACTTCTTCAAGTACTTCAAGAACGAGCGCGGCGGGCGATAGAGCCTTCCGAAAGACGTCAAAAACAAAATCAGCGGCCGGCCGGGCAATCGGCCGGCCGTTTGTTTGTGGTCTATTTCCTAGCCCAGTCTTCGGGAGCGAGGCGGCTTTCACCGCGTTCGGACCACACGCCGCGCAGGCCGCCCGCCATGGGTAAATAGACCGCAACACCCTGAACGCCTTCCTGCAGATAGCCAACGCTCAGCTGTCCGCCCCAGAATACGCCGATGCCTTCGATTTGATCCGGGCCAGGATACCAAACCACGCGGTAGGTTGCGCCCGTGCGCTCGACCAGGACTTCACCGGTATAGGGGCGCCCGCCGTCGAAACTGTCGCCTTTGACGTTGTAGGCGCCCGCGATCGGATCAAAGGCTGGCGGCGCCGCTGGCGCTGGCGCCGCCTCCGCCGCCAGGCCGCTCAGCGGCGCCAATGCGCAAAATCCCGCAAAGGCTGCGGCTTTAATGGTGCGAAGCATGAAACCCTCCCAAGCTGAGGGCATTTTCTAGCACACCGCGTGCAGAAGGCGATGGGACCGCTGCGCAATGGCCGCAGGGGACGATTTGGCCGGCCCATGCAAGGAATAGCGGTTGAAGAGGACCACGCGCGGCGATAATCGCCTCAAGACCGTTTCATCCCTTCATCCGCAAGAGCGCCATGACTGATCCGTTCTCGTCCTTAAAGATTGGACCCGCGACGCTGCCGAACCGCTTCATCCGGTCTGGCGCCAATGAGATGATGACGCGCGGTGATTTGCCCACGAAGTCTCTACTGGAGTTTCATCGCCGATTGGCCGCCGGCGGAATCGGCATGACGACCTTAGCCTATATCGCCATAGCGCGGGATGGCCGGACATTCGCCGGGCAAGGCGTACTGAGCGAGGAATCCTTGCCGGATTATCGCGCCATCGCCGAGGCGGTGCATGCGCATGGCGCAAAGATTTCCGCGCAGATCACGCATGGCGGTAGCTTCGTCCAACACAAGGAATTGTCGACTTCGCAAGCAATGTCGTCCAGCGGCGGAATCGACGCGGTCGGCATGATGCAGGGCCGTTTTTTTAACGCCAGATGAATCGCCAGGATATGGATCAAGTGTGCGGCGAGTTCGTGCGCGCGGCCAAGCTGGCGGATCAGGCTGGCTTCGACGCTGTGGAGCTGCATATGGGCCACGGTTATTTGCTCAACCAATTCACGTCGCCATTATCGAACAAGCGCCGCGACGAATATGGCGGCTCGCCGGAAAACCGCGTGCGCTTTCCAGCGGAGGTGCTGGCGGCGGTGAAGCGGGCGGTGGGAGACAGATTGGCGATTATCGCCAAGATTAATCTCTTTGACGGCGTCAAAGGCGGGGCGAGCGTGGACGATGCGATTGTGACCGCGAAAGCCTTAGAGCGCGCCGGCGCCGATATGCTGGTTCTGTCCGGCGGGCGCAATGTCGAGTCGCCATGGGAGATTTTCCATAGTCCTTTGCCGCTGAATGAAATGGCGGCCTTGCGGTCGGATCTCATGAGCAAGTTGCAATTCGCAGCGCTCAAATCGATGACGCCCAAGGACATCAAGTTCGAAGAGATGTATTTTCTGGACGCAGCCTTGAAAGTCCGCGCCGCGGTCCGCTGCGGTGTGGGTTATGTGGGTGGGGTTTTGTCCTTGAAAGCGGCGCAAAAGGCGCTGGACATGGGCTTTGACGCTGTGGTGATTGCGCGCGCTTTGGTGCACGATCCTGACCTGATCCAACGCTTTCGCAACAATCCAGAGCATCACTCAGCATGCGATGCGTGCAATGTCTGCGTGGCGCGTATGTACCTTCCAGCGGGCACATATTGCGCGCGCACCGATAACCAGATTCCAGCCGAACTCAATCAAGTGCGTGCGAGCGCCTGAGGGCTGCCCCGCCTGGATGAATTTATCTTGATCAGGCCATAGTCCGCCCGCCATCCGCCCGATTGGATAATTTCCTGGGGCGATATACATATGGCGTCAGCCATGACTGCTCTTCGTCCCGCCTTGTTTTTGGACCGCGACGGCGTTTTGAACGCCGATAAGGGCTTTGTCGCGCATCCCCGGGATTTCGATTGGATGCCCGGCGCCGTGGCGTGCGTGCGCCGGTACAATGAACTGGGTTATCTGGTCATCATCGTCACCAATCAGACCGGGATTGCTTTTGGCCTCTATTCCGAGGCCGATATGAACGCCGTCCATGATCACATGATCGGAGCGCTATTGCAGGCGGACGCCCGTATCGACCGTATTTATGAGTGCTGTTGGCACCCCGCAGCGACGCTTTCCCAATATCGGCGCGATTCCGATCTCCGTAAGCCGCGGCCAGGTATGCTGCTGAAGGCGATGGAAGATTTTTCGATCGACGCCGGGCGCTCGTTTTTGATCGGCGACAAGCAATCCGATATGGACGCAGCCGCAGCGGCGGGCGTGCGTGGCTTTTTGTATCGCGGCGGCGACTTGCTGGCATTCGCTGAGGCCGCGCGCGCGCAGAGTTAGAAGCGCATGCCGCCTTTATGAATACGCTCGTACAGCGCTTGATCCATTAAGACATAGGCGCCGGCGGACGCGTCGTCGAAATACACCGGCTCCTTTAGCTGTCCTGGATCGAACCCCGCGACGACCATATCGGCCTTGCGGTACTTGAATGTCCCCGTCACTTCGAGTTCTGGCATCACGCGCAAGAATACAGGCCGCGCATAAGGCGGCAGGTTCGATGCGATATGTTTGCGCAGCGCGGCCAAATCTAAATCTTGCGCGACGATCGCGGCCATGCCCGCCCGGCCTTCGATTCCCGGCACCGACACGCCATAAACATTCGCTTCTTGCATGCCGGAAAAGGCTGACAGGACTGCAGCGACTTCGCCCGTAGCGACGTTCTCTCCCTTCCACCGGAAGGAATCGCCAAGGCGATCGATGAAATAGAGATAATCGTCCTTGTCCTTGCGCATGAGATCGCCGGAGCGGAACCACATATCGCCCTTGTGAAAGACGTCGCGCAGGATCTTTTTCTTGGTTTGCGCTTCATCGCCGGCATATCCGTCGAAGCGTTGACGCGCCATATCGGACCGGATCTCGCCCAGGATCTCGCCAGTTTCGTCCGCCGCCGCCTCGCTGCAAAGTCCTGCAGCATTGCGGATAGGTTCGCCTGTTTCCAGATCGGTGCGGACGATTCGCATCGGCATGGCCTTGCGCAATAGCGGAGGGATACGTCCCAGGGCGCCGAGCTTACCGTCGAAATTGAACAACAAGATGTTGCTTTCGGTCGCACCGTAAAACTCGCCCACCAGCGGCACTTTAAAGCGATCGACAAAGCGCGCCCAAACATCCGGACGCAGACCATTCCCAAACATCAAGCGCAGCTTATGACGCTTTTCTTCCGGCATTTCTGGTTGGTTCAAAAGGTAGCGGCACAATTCGCCGATATAGACAAAGACCGTCGCTTCGTGATTGACGCAATCGGCCCAAAAGTGCGTCGCCGAAAACTTTCGCCGCAGGATAATCGCCGCGCCGGCGAATAGCGCGGCGCCGATTGCTCCAAGACCACCCGTCGAATGATAGAGCGGCAACACGCAATAAAGGCGGTCGGACGCATTTACGTGATAGGCCGCGCCAAAAACCCGCAAAGCGCCGACTCCGCGCACATGGGTGATTTTCGCGGCTTTCGGCAGGCCGGTCGTGCCGGAGGTGTAGATCAGCAAAGCGGGGTCATCACGTTTGACGCGCGCGCGATGAGCGCGATCCGGGCGCTGCGCTGAGACCGAGGCGAGGGCGGCGTCGAGGTCATGCGTCGGGTGATCAAAGCTGTCGGCGCAATCCGACAACAGCCACACTGGCGGCAAGGGATCGACAAGCCCAGCGAGCGAATTCAAATTTTCCGCCAGACACGTATCGCCGAGCAGGATTTTTGCGCCTGCGATCTTGATGCAATGGGCGAGGCCCGCGCCCATTAGATTGGTGTTGAGCAAAGCGGTTTCGACGCCAACTTTGGAAAGTCCGAACCAGCAGGCGATGAAGTCCGGCCGATTCTGCATCAATAGCGCAGCGACGTCGCCGGGCTTCAGACCCTGTTCCAGCGCCCAGTGGGCATAACGGTTCGCACGCTCATCGAGCGCCTTATAGGTGAGAATCTGATCTTCGAAGACGATCGCGGTCCGCTGAGCGAAAGCGTCGACTGCTTTTTCGAGCGCATCTGGGATTTGGCCTGCTTTCTCGGATTTTAACGATGCGGCGACGGCGTTCGCCGCGATCGCGCCGCGGTAGAACCGGATTTCCCGTTTCAATCTGCCAAACAAGCCTTCGCCCATCGCGCCGTCTTTCCTTCGGCCATGTCGCTGCAGTGCGAAGGGGCCGTTTTCTAATTTAACGCCTAATGGTTGAATTACTCTGTCCGTAAAGCATGCTTCAAGCGCACCGGCGCCGCAGGACGGAAAAAAGGTTGATCGGCAATCGAGACCATTGATTTCTGGAACATTTGCTGCGCTGCCCAGTTGCCAAACGCGGGCTGCAATTTGGGGGCCTCATATGTCGCCATTGGGCCAATCGCCGGACGCGCAATTGGACGAAAAGCTTCCGTGCAAGGATGAAAGGCGAACTTTGTTAATGGCGGGTCAAATCCGGTTGAAAAACTAGACTTAAGTCCGCACCGACTAAGCACACAGGGCCTGTAAACGACAATTTTGGCGTGAAATCTGTTATCATCTTCTCATGAGTTCAGTCTCCGCATCGGAAGCCGCCTCTAGCGGCAAGCCAAGCTTCGCGTTCGACGCGGAGAGCGGGACGTTGCGCATAGCGGGCGACTGGACCGTTTGGCGCATCGGCGTGCTAGCGGGCGAAATTCTTTCAGCGCCGGAGCCTAAGGGCGCTGCTGTCAAGGCCGACCTGTCAGGTTTGCGCGAGATCGACACGGCGGGCGCCATGGCGTTCGACCGGATCTTGCGCCGCTTCGGCGCCGACGATTTCGAGACCGAGCAGGGCGACGACACGCTTTTAAGGCAGCTGCTGGAAATGTCGCGCCGTGCGCCAGCGTCGCCTACACTCCGCGCAAAGCCGCGCTGGACGGTGAATTATGCGCTTGAGAAAATCGGGCGCGCCGGCATTGGCGTGCGCGATGAAGCTGTCGATACGTTCGCCTTTGCCGGGGCGGCCCTGACGGTGGCGGCGCGCGCCGCCACGCATCCACATAAGTTCCGCTGGCCATCCACCGTACACATCATGGAAACGGCGGGCGTCGACGCTTTGCCAATCCTTACGACGCTATCTTTCTTCGTCGGGCTGGTGATCGCCTATATGGGCGTGAATCTGTTGCAGGCGTTCGGCGCTCAGGTGTTTACAGTCGAGTTGCTCGCCGTCGCGGTGCTGCGGGAATTCGGTGTGTTCATCACTGCGATCCTCATCGCAGGGCGCACGGACTCGGCGTTCGCCGCCGAGCTTGGCGCGATGAAGCTCAATTCTGAAGTGGACGCCATAAAAGCCATGGGCCTCGATCCCATGGAGGTGCTTGTGGGGCCGCGCATCATCGCATTGCTCGTAATGACGCCGTTGCTCACATTCGCTGCGATGATTTCGGGGCTCGCTGGTGGGATGGTGGTGTTGTGGACCTCGCTCGATATGAGCCCCGCAATGACTCTGGCGCGCATTCACGAAGTGATCCCGATCCAGCATTTCTGGGTTGGCATGTCCAAGGCGCCGGTGTTCGGTTTGATCCTGGCGGTGATTGGCTGCCGGCAGGGCTTAGCGGTCGAGCGCGACGTACAGAGCTTGGGCGCGCGCACCACGGCCGCTGTCGTTCAGTCGATTTTCCTCATCGTCGTCGTCGACGCAATCTTTGCAATCGCTTATTTGAAGTTAGACATATGAACGGGGAGCCCATCATCTCCGTCCGTGGCTTGCGCAATCAATTCGGCGTAAACGTCGTTCATGACGGCCTGGACCTCGACGTGCAGCGCGGCGAGATCCTCGGCGTCATTGGCGGCTCTGGCTCGGGTAAGTCGGTGTTAATGCGTTCGATCATCGGTCTGCGCCGGCCCAATGGCGGCGAGGTCAAAATCTTCGGGGAAGATTACTGGAATCTACCGGAGCGAGATCGTGCGGCGATTGAACGCCGGTGGGGCGTGATGTTTCAAGACGGCGCCTTGTTCACGGCGCTCAGCGTCCGCGAAAATGTCGGCTTCCCTTTGCGCGAGCAGGTGCAGATGCCCGAAGCCCTGCGCGACGAGATCGCCGACATGAAGCTCGGGATGGTCGGGCTGACGCCAGAGGATGGCGATAAATTTCCGGCGGATCTGTCGGGCGGTATGCGTAAGCGGGTAGCGATTGCGCGTGCGCTGGCGCTTGACCCGGAATTGATGTTTCTCGACGAGCCGACAGCGGGGCTGGATCCCATAACGGCCGCCCGGTTCGATACTTTGATCCTGGATCTAGCGAAGTCGTTGGGCCTTACCGTGTTTTTGATCACCCATGATCTGGATACCTTGCAGGCGATCACGGATCGGATCGCGGTAATCTCCGACAAGAAAGTTTCAGCTGTCGGTCCGTTGGCGGATATTCGCGCGAATGCGACAGGCTGGCTGAAGGAATATTTCGAAGGTCCGCGCGGTCGGGCGGCCAATGTCGCGGCCAGAGTGGAAAAAAGAGGATAATATGGAAGGGCGCGCCAATTACGCTTTCATCGGCGCCGCGATCGTCGCGGGTGCGCTGCTGACGGCAGCCTTTGTGATCTGGCTTGGGGGGTTCAATCCCAGCCGGAAGTACGAAGAGTTCGAGATCGTGTTTGTCGGTCCGGTCCGCGGCCTGCAACAGGCCAGCGAAGTGCGCTTCAACGGCATCAAGGTTGGAGAGGTCACCAACCTTCGCATTGACCCAGACGCGCCGACAAAAAACGTGATCGCGCGCGTCCGCGTGGATGGCTTTTTACCCATCAACGCTTCGACGATCGCGCAATTGGAGTTGAACGCCTTGACCAATGTCGCGCTGATCCAGCTGTCCGGCGGCGATCCCAACGCACCGGGCTTGAAGGGCGTGGGGGGAAATTTGCCGCGTTTGATCGGAAAACAAGGCAGTTTGGATAAGCTGGTGCTGTCGGGTGAAGACCTCTTGAACAATTCCAATGAAGTCATTCTGCAGCTCAAGAGCGTACTGACGCCGGCGAATGTGGAGCGTTTGTCGAAGACCCTCGACAATCTCAATCGCGCCACCCTTTTGCTCGCAAAGCAAGACGGCTTGATTGACAATGCAAATGACGCTGCGCGCTCGATAGATGAATTCGCGGTGAAGGGCACGGATGCGGCGGAAGAGGCGAAGTTCGCCATCGCCGAAGCGCGCGAAGCGGCCGCCTCCTTCCGCGCCGCCAATGACAACGCCAGCATCGCTATGCAAGAAGCCGCCGGAGCCGTGCCGCAATTCGCCGCCAGCGCGCGCGAGTTGCAAAGCTTGGCGCAACGTCTTGAAGAAATTGCCGATGAATTGGACCGCAACCGCGCAGGCTATCTCGCGGGTAAGTCGCGGCCGGTGCGGGAGTTTCCGCGATGATGAAGCAGTATTTTTCGTTGGCCGCAATTCTCGGGCTGTCCGGCTGCGTCACCTTGTTGCCCGGGCCGGGCGCGGCGCCGTCAGTCTTTAATATCGAAGCGCCCGACGCGCCGTTTCCGGACGCGCAAAAAGTCGACTGGAGTATCGCGGTCGCGCGTCCGATAATGCCGCGCATGCTTTCCAGCGCCGATCTCGTCCTGCGCGAGGCTGACAATCGCATCGCCTTTGTCGGCGGCGCGGCGTGGGCGGAGCCGGCGCCGGACCTCTTGCAGCGCACGCTTGCATCGTCGCTGAGCCGTTCGGGCAAGATTGTCGCGGCGACGCCGGAATCGGGCGTGCGGGCCGATTGCGAATTGCAGTGGGACGTTTACGCCTTCGACGCCCGCGATGCGGGCGGCGGCTTTTCGGCGCGCTTCGAAGCCAGCGCACGTCTCGTGGGTCGAAACCGCGCCATCCAGCAATCCATGCGGATCGCAACCACCGGTGAGGCCAGCGGAAATTCTGTCCGCGCAGCCGCGTCGGCTTTGACGGATGCGGCGTTGAAAGCCGTGGATCAAGCTGGAAGCTGGGCGCTGCAACAGCAATGTGAGAAGCCCTTGGCGCGGAATGTGCGCCAGCCCATCGAAGCGCCTTTGGCCGGTGGGGCTGTGACGTCGGTGATGCCGGTGACCAATGAGCGCTAAAGATGGCGGCGCATGAGCATTTGCCGCTCCGCTCGGCCTATGCTTGAGATGCGCCCGCATGATGTTCGAGCTTAATCCGCTGCGCTTTGCCGCGATGTTCGGTCCAATTTGGCTGTTCGTTGCGCCGTCGCTCTATTTCTACTGGAATGATTGGATGGCGCAGCCTTGGCTGCTGGCTGGCGTTGCGGGCTTGCCTGTTTGGGTGTGGGTCTTTGCGCGGCTCGTGCAGGGGCGTTGGCGCCTGGAGATCAACCAATAAAGGCCTCGTGCATCACACGCTTGCTGGCGGGGAAGTATTCGAGTGGGCGCGCATGGGGCCGGTGGCGCTGAAGAGCCGGGGGCCGCACGGTTTTTTCGCCGCGCTTGTATTTGCGTTCCCGGTTGAACACGAGGCCCGGCTTGGAATTTCAAAAGGCGAAGACAGCCCTGGAGAGCTCATCGGCAAACGCCTTGGCCGTTCAGTCCTGGCGATTTTCGGGAACATGAAGCCGCGCGATCTGGCCGCGTATGTTGAGGCGAAACGCGAGGCGCACCTTGCCAAACGGTAAGGCGTCCCGCCAATCTAGAGGGCGTTTACCAGGGAGAGAGACAATGAACGACGCCAACGAGATCGAAGCCATTCGACAGCTGAAATACCGGTATTTTCGATTTCTCGACCAGAAAAGGTGGGAGGATTTGAAAGCGCTTTGTACGCCGGACTGCACGTTCGCCTATCATTCCGGCGCCTATACCTATCCTGATCGGGACGCGGCGGTCGCCTTTCTAAGAAAGTACATGCACCATCCAGAGATCTTGAGCCTGCACCAGGGGCATCATCCGGAGATCACTTTGGAGAGCGCGACCACGGCGCGCGGGACCTGGTATCTGCAAGATGTCGTGTTCAAGCTGCATGAAGGCACACGGCTTGAGGGCAATGGCTGGTATCAGGATCGCTACGTCAAAATCGATGGCGAATGGCGCATTGCGCACACCGGATATGATCGCACGTTCGAAATCCTCGTCCCGCTTCCGGCCGACGCCGAAATCTACAACGGCTTTGCCGAAGGGGGCCCGTTCAGAGCAGCTGCAGGCTTTGAATGAAATTTAAGCGGGGGCACACAGCTTTCCCTCAAACGGAAAGATGTGTGTCTCGTTCTTAAAGAGCCTCACCGATCCGCTTGATCTCCCAGTGCAGATCGATTCCGAAATCCTTCATCACCTTGGCGCGGATTTCCTCGCCCAGGCCTTCGATGTCGGCGGCGTTGGCGTCGCCAGTATTGATCAGGAAATTGCAGTGCTTTTCGGAGACTTGCGCGCCGCCGCGCCGGCCGCCGCGCAGGCCAGCCGCATCCACCATCTGCCAAGCGCCGCGCCCACCGGAGAGTGCAGGATCGGGATTGCGGAAGGTCGAGCCGCCTGTCTTTTCCTTGATGGGTTGAGAGGCCTCGCGCTTTTCCATGATGGCGCGCATCGCTTCGGCGATTACGGCGGGATCGCCAGGCTGCCCCTGATAGAGCGCGCCGGTGAAGATCACGTCCTCCGCCGCCAAACAGGTGCGATAAGAAAAGCCCATTTCTGTATTTGAAATGGTCAAGCGCTCGCCGCGGCGATTTAAGCCATAGGCCTCGATGAGAATGTCCTTCGTCTCGCCGCCATAAGCACCGGCGTTCATGGTGAGCGCGCCGCCGATCGTTCCGGGAATGCCGCGATAGAATTCCAACCCCGCGATCCCGGCTTTGCCCGCGGCGATGGCGACTTGTGCATCCGGCGCCGCAGCGCCGGCGTAAATTGTGGAATCTCCGCGCGGCTCAATCTTGGAAAAGCCGCGTCCCAACCGCACACAAACGCCACGTACGCCGCCGTCGCGAACGATAAGGTTCGAACCGACGCCGATCGGTGTGACGGGAACGTGGTCGGGCAGAGCCTGCAGGAAGGCCGCCAGATCGTCGTCGTCTTCGGGCAGAAAAAGGGCGTCCGCCGGGCCGCCGACGCGAAACCACGTGTAAGGGCCTAAAGCGGCGTCGCGCAGGATTTGCCCGCGTGTGGGGGGAAGATCGAGACTCATGTCCCCAGCTTTAGCGTTTTGGGGGGCTATTTGTCATCGTTGCGTCACGGCGCGGAATTAGCGAACGTGCAATATTGAAGGAGCGCAGTCATGGCGAGCCCACATTTTCAGGACATCTTAGGCGAACGCCTGACCCGACGCGGCCTTTTGGAAGGCGGCGCGGCGGTGGGGCTGTTAAGCTTGGCCGGGCCGGCTTTCGCGTCCAAGGAAGCGGCGCCGAACTTCACGCCGGTTCCGCCCAATATTCACGATCAGGTTACGGTCCCCGAAGGTTATGAATCCCGTGTCCTAATCTCCTGGGGGGACCCTCTTTATGAGAGCGTCACGGCGCCGTTCGACCGCAAGACCTCCAACCGCGCTGATCAGGAAGTCCGCTTCGGCTTCAACAATGACATGCTGGCGTTGTTTCCGGCCCAATGGGCGTTTCCGAAGGTGGCCGATCCCAGCGGCGATTACATCCTTTGCGCCAACAACGAATATTTCGAATTGCCATTGATGTATGGTGATCGGGTTCTGACGTTCGAAGGCTCGCGTGACAGTTGCGAGGCGGCCTATGCGTCGATGGGCGTCAGCATCGTGCGCGTTAAAACCGTAAACGGCGAATGGAAAGTCGTGAAAGACGCCGCGCCTGGTCCGGCTGCGACCAACCGCCGTGTTACGCCGTTTTCGCCCGTGATTTTTTCTGGTCCGGCCAAGGATCATCCCTGGATCAAAGAGGCGGGTTCAAAATCGAACGCACTGCAGAACGTCGCGCTGGAGAATGGCGCCTATGCGGTTGGCACGATTGCAAATTGCGCCGGCGGCTGGACGCCTTGGGGCACCTATCTAACCGCTGAGGAGAACTTCAACGCCTACATCGCAGTTGCGGAACGCGTAAGAAATCCCAGCGCAAAGCTGGCGCAGGACGCAGATATGTTCGGTTATTCCTTCACGGACACATTCCGCCGCCCGGGCCAACCGCAGCACCTGAATCTCACGACGAACCCGCATGCGGCGGCTTTATATGGCTGGACTGTTGAAATCGATCCTTACGATCCGTCCTGGACCCCGCGTAAGCGCACCGCTTTGGGCAGGCGCAAAGGCGAATGCGCAACCTCCGCACTCACCAAGGATGGACGCGTCGCGATCTATGCGGGCGACGACGAACGGCGCCAGTTCGTTTATAAATTCATTTCTAAAGGAAAATTCGATCCAAAGAATCGCACCGCCAATCGCGATTTGCTGGATTCCGGCGTGCTCTATGCTGCGCAATTTCAAGCAGACGGCAAAGGCAAATGGCTGAAACTCGATTTGGCGTCGGTGAACGCCGCTTTGAAGTCGCAGGGCGTTGAGGCGGAATTGCTGATTGCCGACGAAGCCGATCTGATGCTGCGCGCACGGGTCGCGGCTTCGGCTTTGGGCGCAACGCCGATGGACAGGCCCGAAGACGTCGAGTGCCCGGTCGATGCGCGCTTTGACGCCAAGGGCGTCGTTCTTGTTGTGTGTACGAACAATTCCGATGCCCGCGCCGCACTGCCGGGCAATCCGCGCCGTGGAAAGGACATTGAACCAAACGTCACCGGCCATATTCTGCGTTTGGATGAAGCGGGTCAGGATGCGGGCGCGACCGCGTTCAAGTGGGATGTGTTCGCCCTGGCGGGCGATCCTTCGGCAAACGACATCAAAGCCGATGGCGAGAGTAAAGCGCCGGCCAGCGCATGGCTCGGCAAGGCCCCAAGCTTCAAGGGCGACCGCTTTGCCTGCCCGGATAACATCGCGTTCGACGGCTTGGGCCGCGTTTTCATCGCCACCGATGGCTCAGACAACGTCTTCCGCGACTGCAATGACAGCGTCTTGGTCTCCAGCGTCGCAGCGAAATCGCCGCGTCTGGTGCAGCGGTTTTTGACAGGGCCCATTGGCGCCGAGATTTGCGGGCCATTGCTGGCCCCAGATACGTGCACATTCTTCTGCGCCATCCAGCACCCAGGCGGCGCAGATGCTGCAGGAAGAGATTTCGGCTCGGCGCTCTTTTTGGGCGAGGTTGATCGGCCGGCCTCGACGTGGCCCGAGGGTGGCAAAGCCTGGCCGCGCCCTTCCGTGGTCTATGTGCGGCGCAAGGACGGCGGGCGCGTCGGCGGCGATTAATCCTATTTCGCTGAAGCTTCGCAGGATTATTTTGGTGCGCACGCGGTTTTCAGCATGGCCCATTCCTCGCTATTGAGGGACTGACCCTCCGCGCCCATCGGACGCCGCCGCGCGGCCTCGGCGCGCGCCTTGGAGGTCGGATGGCTACTCATAAAGGCGCCGCGTTCTTCGTCCTTACCCTTCTCCGCCGCCATACGGTCGAAGAAGGTTGCAAGACCGGATGCGTCCAGCTTGGCGGCTTCGAGATAGGCGATCCCGGCGCGGTCAGCTTCGGCTTCATCCTCGCGTGTATAGGACATTTGCGCCGCTTGGTTGGCGATGGAGACCAGCGCTTGCCCGCCGCCTGCGCCCGTCAACGCCGCCAGAGAAATCTGCGCGCCCACAGCACGGATCAAGCCCGCCATCACATGCCGCTTGGTGACGTGCGCAATTTCGTGCGCCAGCACGGCTTGCAATTCTGCGGGGCTTTGTAATTCCTGAATCAACGGACACGTGACGATCACATTGCCGCCGGGCAGTGCGAATGCGTTGGCGATCTCGGACTCTATCAAATGCGCCCGCAGCGGAAATCCAGCGTGCGCCACGCTGTCGATGCGGCTCACGACATGCTGAAGCTGCGCCTGCGCTGGCGCGTTATCCAATGGCGCGCCAATGGTTTGATCCACTTGCGCTAGAATGCCTTGACCCATGCGCGCTTCGACGGCGGCGGGCACAAGATCAGCCAGGGGTTTCGCGAGGCGCGGGACGCCAAAAAAAGCGGCCGCCACCAAGAGAGCGGCGCCGGCGGCTAGTCCCACGATCAATATTGCGCCTTGGCGCTGCAGGCGCCTTTTATGAAAAGCGTGCGGCGCCTTATGCGCCAACACGGCCATCACTTCGACCGGGATGCGTTTGACGTTCAGGCGTGCATCATGATCACCGCGCACGCTGATGAAATACTCGCCTTGGCCGGGAGAATCGTCGGCGCGGATCTTCTTCAACGGCCAGCGCACATCGGCGCCATTGCCAAAAATATGTAGATCGGGGCCGTCGAGGCTGACGATCACCGTGCGGCGCACCGGCGATTTGCCGTCGACGAAGGAGCCCTCGAATCCGGCTTCGCTCATCGTCTAAAGCCCGCCATCGAGCACGGAGACATGCATGGCGTCGGCCAGACCTTCGTCGGCGCTTGGGCCGCGGCTGGCGGCTTGTTCGATGGCGGCGAGGTCGATCGAGCCCTCGCTCGAAAGCCGCCGCACGAAAAACCGCCACGACCGCGCTTGCGCCAAGGGCGACAAAATGCCGAGCGAGAAGATGACAATCAGCAAATTGCCGATGCCCAGCCAGAACAAAGGCAAGGATTTCACATCGAGTTTGAAGCGCAGCTTGTCGATGCGCAAATTGTCGGCGATACGCCGGTACGCGGCGGCTTGATAGGGCAGGCTGATAAAGGCGGCGATAAAAAGCGCAGGGATCAACACGCCATACACTGCGGCGACCATGGCGATAGCCATGCGAGGGTCCATTTGCTCCGGATTCCCCGCGATCAGACCAAGCCCTCCGACAAGGGCGCCGATCATGCCAAACGCGACGACGAACACGCCAGCGGCGCCAAACCACGACAAAGCGTAATAGCCGTAGAGTCCGCTCGCCAGTTTGTCCGTTTCGCCTTCGTTGAAAACGAACTTTTCATCGCCCCAGGATGTGCGGCGCCACAAATCATAGGCCATCTTCATGCGCATGCGCGGCGACCACCAGCCGAGCGTGATGGCGGTCATCAAATAGTGTCCGATTACGGACCAGCCGAAGCCCCAGCCCCAATCCGGGCCGAGATGCCCGCGAATGCCGCGCCAGGAGGTGCGGCTCAGCAGATAGGCGCGGGCGCGATAGATCGCGACGCAGCTGAGATAGACGCCAGCCAGATAAAGCACCGTGACCAAAGATCCGGCGATGCCGGGGTCGAGAAAAAAATGCGCCAGACCAATGATCAAAGAGGCGGGCAACAACAGACAAAACGTCACCAGCAAAAAGCCGATGAACAATTCCATGCCTCGGCCGCGATATTCCAGCGGCTCGCCATTGATGATCGTGCCGGCCCAGACGCGGCGGCGGACTTCGGTCCGCGCCCAGAAATTATAGAGCCCGAGCGTAAGGATCGTAAAAAGCAGATTTTTGAAGGAGAGGCCGATGAGGCCCTTCAACGCAATGTCGTCGGAAAAGACGAGGGTTTCGCCCGCGGGCGCAGCGGTCACGGGGACGCCGGTTGTTGGATCGTCTGACATGCTGCTTACCCCGGCCTCGGAGCAATCCTAGTGCATTGTGTTGACGAAGGTAAGACGGCGAACAGCCGCTCTTGGCTGGCGCCAGGGCGTCAGCCGCGTGGCAATTGGCTTCCGCTCTCCCGTATAAAATCAGAAATGCACCGGCTTACAGCGTCGTTGCTTGCGCCAGATGAGGTCCGGTCGCCTAAATGGTATGGTTGAAGGGCTCGTTTGTACCGGCGGTCACTGAATGTCGGCTGCGGCGCGACGCTGAGCGGCGCCCGCGAGCCTCGGTGACAAAGGACCGACCCGAAACCGGCGCCGGCGCAAAAGCGGGAGGAAAAGATGGGATTGATCGAAGCAGACAAGCAGGTGACGGAAGATATTCGCTTGCCGAACGATTTGGCGGCGCGGGCTCGCTTCGCCATGCGCCATATCTATGTTGAGTCGCACGACGACATCGAAGGGACTCTAGGAACGCTGGTCGAGAACCCGGTCTATGAGCTCCATCCGATTGGCCTGCGCTTGCGCGGGCGCGAACAAGCGCGGCGCTATTACGAATATTTCTTCAATAAAGCGCGCCGCCATGTCGTGGACTATGTGGTCCACGGTTATTGCTATGGCGAGACCTCGATGACGGTCGAGGTTACGGTGAGTTGGAAATATGACGATGGAAGCAAGCGCGATTTCCGTAACCTGACCGTGTTGCCGTACGGTGAGGGCGGCATTACCGGTGAGATCATGTACGCCGAAGACGAATTCTTCCGCTGTCTGTTCGGTCCGATTCTAAATGAGCTCGAAAAGATTACGTAAACGACTCGGTTGCGAGGCGTCCACCTCTATTCATTCGGCAGCATGCGGCCCGCCGGCTCGGCTGTGCATTGCACGAATTCCTCAGCCTCTTCCTTGGTCGCCATCATGCGCGATTGGCGCCATGGGCCGTACACGAAATAGGCCGCCGTGAGCGCGAGCGAAATCACCGAGCCGATGGGAAAACTCCACCAGATCGCGTCGTCGCCGATGATGGGCCTGAGGGCGTAGATCGCGCCGAGGCGGCCCGGAATATAAGCGACGATGAGAATGAACAGCGGCGCCAGCGCCACGCCATTGGCGCGCATCACCCCCGACAAAACGCCGCTTACGCCCATCAACACAAAGCTCCAGCTGGCGATGAGGCTCATGTGGCTGCCGATTTCGATCGCGTAATCGCCGTGCGGCAGGAACAGCCGCAGTAGCGGGCGGTCAAACAGCAGCGTGACCAAGATTAAAGCGCCGGTCATGCACAGATTGATCACGATGCCGGCCCGCGCGATGTCGTTTAAGCGGTCCCATCGCTTGGCGCCGATATTCTGCGCCGCCATGGCGCTCGCCGCCATGCCGATCGCGATGGCGGGCATTTGGATATAGGTCCAGATCTGGTTGATGGCGCCATAGGCCGCGATGGTGTCCGTGCCGATAGCGTTGATGAATCCGATCATCACCAGCGCCGAAAAGGACAGCACGATCATCTGCAGGCCCATCGGTACGCCCTTGATAAGGATCACCGCGACGACGTCCTTGTGCGGCTTCAGGTAGCGAAACTCCGCGCCGCGCAGCCGGATCGGCAGATCGCGTTTGTAGATCACCCACAAAAACGCAAAGACCGTCACGGCGCCGGCGATCAAGGTGGCGACTCCCGCGCCTGCAATACCCATGCGCGGCGCCGGTCCCAGCCCTAGGATCAGGACGGGGTTCAACACGATGTCGATCACCATGCCCGGCAGCATCAGCAGCAACGGAGTCATGGAATCGCCCACGCCACGCAGCGCCATCGCCAGATAGGCGCTCAGCAACATGAAGGGCATGCCTGCGAACATGATGCGCAAATAGATCACCGCCAGCGCATAGGCGTCATCCGGCGTGCCCAGCAGCTTCAAAAGATCCGGCGTGACCAACCAGCCGAGGATTCCTACCGCCACGCCAAGCGTCAAAAAGATGGTGAGGCCAGTACCGAACGCTTGCCGCATGGCGTCGATATCTTTGCGGCCCATGGCCTGGCCGATGACGATCGTAGCGGCCATGCCGAAGCCGAACACCATCGAGATCATCATGAAGGTGACCATATTGGCGTTGGCGGTGGCCGCAAGACCGCGCTCGCCGAGAAATTGCCCAATCCAGACGGCGTTGATCGACGTGTTGATCGATTGCAGGAAATTCGACGCCAAAGCGGGCAAGGAGAACATCACTAAGGTGCGCGCGATCGGACCTGTGGTTAGATCCAAAGCAGCCTTGTCTCTGCGCGGCGTGTGTTCGGCCATCTTTAGCCGCGCCGCCCGAACAAGCGCTCAATGTCAGACAGCTTCAGCTCCACATAAGTCGGACGGCCGTGATTGCATTGCCCGGAATGCGGCGTAGCCTCCATCTGACGGAGAAGGGCGTTCATTTCTCGCGCATCCAGGCGGCGGCCCGCGCGCACAGAGGTTCTGCAGGCGAAATTGCCGCACACTTCCTCAAGTCGCCCTTTTAACGAAAGCGCCGCGCCGCTGGTGGCGATGTCGTCGGCGAGATCGCGCAATAGGCCCTGGAAGTCCATCTCGCCCAGCAAGGCCGGGCCCGCGCGGACGGCGATGGCGCCGGGCCCGAAGGATTCGATCACCAAGCCGAGTTCCGCCAGTTCCTCCGCGCGGGATAAAACGCGTTCGGTTTCTGCGGGATCGAGATCGACGATCTCCGGAATGAGCAAAGGCTGGCTTTTCACCCCGCCATTGCCCATGGCCTCTTTCATGCGCTCATAGACGAGGCGTTCGTGCGCGGCGTGCTGATCGATCAGCACGATGCCATTGGCGGTTTGCGCCAGAATGTAGGTGTCGAACAATTGCGCCCGCGCCACGCCGAGCGGCAGCCCGCCCGCAATGTGTTGAGGATGCTCTGCGGCATCCATTTCCGGCGCCGCCTCCCGCACGCTGAAATCGCTGACGCCGGGCAAGTTTTGATCGTGGACGGAAAACTCGCGCCATTCGGACGGCGCCAGAACCGGCGGATATGCGCCCTGAAAACGCGACGCGCCCATCGGTGTGCTGGCATAGGGCACACCGGCATGCGGCGTCGCCGCGCCAAGCACGGCCCCGGCGATGGTGCTGGAGGCGCGGTGGCCCGCTGCCGCCAAAGCATGCCGCAGCGCGCCGACCAAAAGCCCGCGCGCGGCGCCAGGGTCGCGAAAGCGCACTTCGGTTTTCGCGGGATGGACGTTCACGTCGACGAGGGACGGATCGACCTCCAGAAATAACGCAGCGATCGGATGACGGTCGCGCGCCAGGAAATCCTGATAGGCCGCGCGCAAAGCGCCCGTAACCAGTTTGTCGCGAACGGGCCGGGCATTTACGAACAGATATTGGTGATCGGATGCGCCGCGATGGAAGGTCGGCAGGCCCGCAAAGCCCATCACGCGCATGCCGTCGCGCGCGGAGTCGATGGGCAAAGCGTTCTCGCCGAAGCTGGCGCCCAACAGTGCGGACAAGCGCGACAGGCGGCTCGGATCGTCCGCGCCCGCTTCCGGGGTCAGGCGCAATTGCATCTTGCCGTCGGTCTCAAGGAGAAACCCTGTTTCCGGATGCGCCATGGCGAGGCGCTTCACCACGTCGATAATGGCTTGGGTTTCGCTCCGGTCCGAGCGCAGGAATTTCAGGCGCGCCGGCGTCGCGTAGAAAAGATCGCGCACTTCAACCCGTGTGCCGGTGCGGCCCGCGCCAAAGGACGCAGCGGGAATAGGGCCATCCACCGCGCCGCCATGCACTTGTATGCGCCAGGCCTCACCGCCTGCATTTTGCGTCTCGATCGACAGTCGCGCCACGGCGCCGATGGATGGCAGCGCCTCACCGCGAAAGCCGAGTGAACGGATGTTGAGAAGATCGACGGACCCGTCCTCTTCCGCGCGCAGCTTCGACGTGGCGTGGCGTTCGATGGCGAGCGGGAGTTCGTCTCGGCTCATGCCGCCGCCGTCATCCTCTATCAGCAAAAGCTGCACGCCGCCGCCTTGGGCTCGGATTGTGATGTTGCGCGCGCCCGCGTCGAGCGCGTTTTCGATCAGCTCTTTCGCCGCTGCGGCTGGGCGTTCGATGACCTCGCCCGCCGCGATGCGGTTTACGGCCTCGGGAGGGAGGCGGTGAATGTTCATTCCTAATCCAGCCGCACGATGCGGATCATATTGGTCTTGCCGGGGCGGCCGAAGGGAATGCCGGCGGTGATCACGATGCGATCGCCGGAACTCGCCGCATCGATGGCGCGGACAGCCTGTTCGGCCTTGGCGACCATGTCCTCAACATCGCGCACGTCATCGGTCACGACCGGGCGCACGCCCCAATAAAGGCACATGCGCCGCGCGGTGTCCTGGCGCGGCGTGAGGCCCAAAACGCCCGAATGCGGGCGCTCGCGGGAGACGCGCGCCGCTGTGGACCCTGTCGCGGTGAACGCGACCACGATCGCCGCGTCCAGAATATCCGCCACATGTCGGGCGGATGAAGCGATCGCATCGGCGGTGGTCGGCTCGGGGAGCGCCATGTCGCGGCTGATGCCGGCCCAATGATTGGGATCGGCTTCCACCGCACGAATGATCCGATCCATGATGGCCACGGCGCTTTGCGGGTGGCGGCCAGCGGCGGTTTCCGCCGACAACATCACTGCGTCCGCGCCTTGATAGACAGCGGTGGCGACGTCGGACGCTTCGGCGCGAGTGGGCGTGGGGCTCTCGATCATGGATTCGAGCATCTGGGTCGCCACGATGACCGGCTTGCCGGCAGATCGCGCCGCGCGAATGATCTGGCGTTGTGCGATGGGCACTTGTTCTGGCGGCATCTCCACGCCGAGATCGCCGCGCGCCACCATGATGGCGTCGGAAAGACGGACGATCTCATCCAGATGTTCAATAGCGGCGGGCTTTTCGATCTTGGAAAGGATCGCCGCGCGATCGCCGACCAAAGCGCGCGCCTCGGCGACGTCTTCCGCCGACTGCACGAAACTTAAGGCGATATAATCGACGCCTTGATCGAGCGCGAAGACGAGATCTTCGCGGTCCTTCTCTGTAAGAGCGGAAATGGGAATGCGCCGCGACGGCACGTTCACGCCCTTTTGATTTTTCAACTCGCCGCCGACCTCGACGCGCGCCTGTACGCAATCGCCTTCGCGCCCGACGACAATCAACATCAAGCGCCCATCATCGAGGCGGATCACATCGCCGGTCTCCAACGAGTGCACGACTTCCGGATGCGGCATGCGGATAAGCCCCGCGTCGCCCATTTCCGTTGAGGCTTCCAGCGAGACGATTTCGCCATAGCGCAATTTAATGCCGCCGTCGGGAAAGCGGCCCACGCGGATCTTCGGTCCCTGCATGTCCGCCATGATGGCGATGGGATAACCCACGCGCGCTTCCGCCTCGCGGATTGAGGCGACGCGGCGGGCGTGATCGGGGCGGTCGCCATGGCTGAAATTCAGCCGAAAGCAATTCACGCCGGCCTTGATGAGCATCATCAAACGCTCGGGCGGATCGCTCGCAGGACCGAGCGTGGCGACGATTTTACAGGCGCGCGGACGCATGAAATGCCTTTGCTTTGATAAAGAGAATCGCGAGCGGCAGCCTAACCCGTTCCCGTGACGGTCCAAAGCGGAAGGGTGGAGTGCGGGCGCCTGTTTTAGGCGGCGGCGGGCGTGAACACCAAACCGCGGCGCGCGTAAATCGCGGCCAGATCGGTGAGGGCGGCCAAAGCGATCGCGCCATGAGCGCCGCAGAGCTGCTGCGTCGCCGCCATAGCCTCTTGGGTCCTCTGCCGCGCGATGGCCTCCAGCGCCGTCTCTATCAGTTCTTCATGCGGCTCAAGTTGTGTGGAAAACGCATCCGGAGCGGCTTTGGTCTCGGCGCCCTTCTTCATCAGAAAGGTCAAAACCTGCGTCGCTTGAATGGCTTGCTGCGCATCCTCGCCAAGGTGCTGGGTGAGTTCCTGTAAGAGGCCGGGGCATTCATGGCGACCGACGCTAATGACGCGCAGGGTCCAGATCGCCAGGCGCGCTGGCGTCAGATCCCAGTCAAACATCACATGTCCGCGCAAGGCCGTCTCCTATCGGCGCTGATTATAGGCCAGGATCGTGCAACTGACGACACGCGACTTGTCGCATATTTGAGAATAGTTCGCAACGTCCACAGGCTTAGACCGCCCCAAACACCTTCTTCAGGATCACGGTGGTGCGCTTGGCGGGGTCCTCGCGGATCGCCTTTTCTTCTTCGCCGAGATACAAAAACATCCCGTTCAGCGCCGCGCCGACCGCGTAGGAGGTCAGTTCGCCCCGCAAATCCCGCCGATAGCCATATTTTGCGGTTTCTTTGGTCACTTTGTCCGCCGCTTTCAGCGCCCCAACGCTCGACAAGGCCGTGTTCATTGGCGGCGTGAAGGTAGAAGTCAGCGAAGAGAGGGTTTTGCCTTTCAGAAACTCCGTGCCGGCCGTTTCACCGCCTTTGACGATGCCGACGGCGTCTTGGATGCTCATGGACTTGATGGCGTTGACGAAAAGGGCCTTGGCCTGCGGAGCGGCGGTCTCCGCGCCGCGATTGATTTTCAACTCCAGATCGTCGAGCGGCTTGGAATAGCCGACAGCCTTCAGACCGGACTGAACTTGCTGCAGCGATTTGGGCAGGGCAATGTGCACTTTCGGATCGGCGAAATAGCCGTCAAAAGCGCTGAGTCGCGACACGACATTGCCCGCGCCGATCGTCAGAGCCTGCCGCAAGGCGGAATCTGCGTCGGCATTTGTAAAGCCGCCGCCGAACAGGCCGCCAATTCCGGCCGATCCGCTTTGACCCTTGCCTAAAACAGAGCCGAAAATATCACCCAAGGGATCGGCGTGCGCCAATCCGGGCGTCAACAAAAGAGCGCCTGTTAAAAGGGCGCGCCGGTCGCAATCATGGCTCATCGTCATCCCTCGTGAGCGTTGAGTGGCTCTTGTGCCTTAGAGTGCGTCGCCTCGTCGACTCTTCAAGCAGGTGCACTTTGCGTGATGCACAGCAACCAGACATGAATGGGAGAGGGAGCTCTGCCCGTAGCCTATTGCCGCTCGGCCTTTTGCACGAAGCTGTCGATCACCTTCTTCGAACCGGCTTTTTCAAAGTTCACCGAAAGCTTATTGCCTTCAATGCCGCTGATCCGGCCATAACCGAATTTCAAATGAAAAATGCGTTCGCCGACGCCGAAAGCGGAATTGTCGGAGGATGAATCCACGACAAGCGCCTTGCCCTCGATCAGAGGCGGGCGGGACGGCCCGCGTTGGTCGCGCGCTGCTTGGGCACGGCGCCAGCCGGGGCTGTCATAGGTCGAGCCAAAATTGTCGAAATTGTCATAGACGCTGGCGCGGCTGGATGAAGTCGGCGCATAGCCGGTGTCGGATTCAGCTTCGACATGCTGCGGCGGCAATTCATCAATGAAGCGCGACGGCAAAACGGATTGCCAGCGCCCATAGATCTGCCGGTTGGCGGTGAAGCTCAAGATTGCACGCTCCCGCGCGCGTGTAATGCCGACATAAGCGAGGCGGCGTTCTTCCTCGAGCGCGGAATTGCCCTTTTCATCAAGCGAGCGTTGGGATGGAAAAACGGTTTCTTCCCAGCCGGGCAAGAACACCATCGGCCATTCCAGGCCCTTGGCTGAGTGCAATGTCAGGATTTGTACCTGATCGTCATCGCCGCCGCGTTCGACGTCCAGCACCAATTCGACGTGTTCAAGATAAGCGTTCAAACTGTCGAACTGCGCCATCGCATTGATGAGTTCTTTCAAGTTCTCAAGGCGCGTGGCGGCTTGCGGGCTTTTGTCCGCGCGCAGCATATCCGTGTAGCCGCTTTCATCGAGAATCTGTTCGGCGAGGTCGGTATGTTTGATCACACTCGCCTGATGCCGCCAACGGTCGAGGTCGTTCATAAACGCGGCAAGGCCGGTGCGCGCTTGGCCGCGGATTTCATCGGTGCCCGCCAGGAGCCGGGCAGTGCGCGTGAGCGACAATCCCTGCGCGCGCGCGGCCATCGCGAGTTTCTGCACGGAGGAATCGCCGATGCCGCGCTTGGGCTGATTGACGATGCGCTCGAAGGCCAGATCGTCGTCTTCCGAGCGGATCAGACGCAAATAGGCATGCGCGTCACGTATTTCGGCGCGTTCGAAGAAGCGCGGTCCGCCGATGACGCGATAGGGAAGGCCCAACATGATGAAGCGCTCTTCGAAGGCCCGCATCTGCCAGGAGGCGCGCACCAGAACCGCGCATTCGGAATAGGGCCGACCGCGATGACGCCAGGTTTCAATTTCTTCACCGACGAAGCGCGCCTCGGCTTCGCCATCCCAGAGGCCGCGCACACGCACTTTTTCGCCGCCATTGGAATCCGTCCAAAGCGTCTTGCCGAGGCGTGTTTTGTTGGCCTCAATCAGGCCGGAGGCCGCCGCGAGAATGTGTTCGGTGGAGCGATAGTTTTGCTCTAGCCTGACAACGACTGCGCCTGGGAAGTCCTTTTCAAAGCGGAGGATGTTGTCCACTTCCGCGCCGCGCCAGCCATAAATCGATTGGTCGTCATCACCGACCACACAGAGGTTTTTGCGCTCCTGCGCCAGCAGGCGCAGCCAAAGATATTGAGCCACGTTGGTGTCTTGGTATTCGTCGACCAGAATGTAGCGAAAGCGATCCTGATAAAGCTTCAGCACATCGGGATGGCGCGTGAAGATCTTGATGTTGTGCACCAAGAGATCGCCGAAATCACACGCGTTCAGAACTTTCAAACGCTCTTGATAGGTGGCGTACAATTCGGCGCCGCGGCCTTCGGCGAAGGCGAACGCATCGCGCGGATTGATCTGCTCCGGTCCCATGGCGCGGTTTTTCCAGCCGTCGATCAGCGCCTGCAGAAAACGTGGCGTCCAGCGCTTGGAATCAAGGCCTGCAGCTTCGATGATCTGTTTGAGCAGGCGCTGTTGATCGTCGTCGTCGAGGATTGTGAAGTTCGACTTCAGCCCCACCAACTCGGCGTGCCGGCGCAGAATTTGCGCGGAGACGGAGTGAAACGTGCCTAGCCAAGGCAGGGGTTCGGCATGCTCGCCCAATAAATTGGCGGCGCGCTCGCGCATTTCCCGCGAGGCTTTGTTGGTGAAGGTGACGACCAGGAGTTCCCAAGGCCGCGCTTTGCCAGTCCCCAGCAAGTGCGCCACGCGCGCCGTCAATACGCGCGTTTTGCCGGTCCCCGCGCCGGACAAAACCAGCACTGGGCCTTCCGTGGTTTCTACGGCGAGGCGCTGCTCGGGATTGAGGCCCTGCAAATAATCGGCGGCCATCGCTGGACGCGCACGCGCTCGTTCGGAAATGGGAAGTTCGTCGGCCATTGATTCGGCGTGTTCCATAGAGGCTTTTAGCACGGAAGGGGAACGCTTCGGCAAATCGCCTTGCCGTAGGATTTCTCTCTAAACCTGCTTAAGTGTTTGAAATACGGCGAAGAAGCGCTTCACAAACGCCATGAGATCATCATCATAGACCGAAATTACAAAAGGCGCACGCCGTCCATCGAGTCCGGATGCGCCGTCTGATGACCGGGTGCGGGGCGAACAAGCGCGCGCTATCGTCAGGCAAGATCCCGTGGGTCGCCGGTTTCGATCGGCAGGGGGCCGCCTTGGCGCTCCGTGATGATGTGATCGCGACCGGCGCGAATATCGTTGGCTTCGATCTGCTTGCCCAAGCGCTCCCGGTCGCGCTGGCGATAGAGGCTTTCGGCCCGGTCGCTTTGTTCCAGCCCGACGCCCATGCCGTCAAGCGCCATCCGCGCCATTTTGATGGCGGATTCATAGACTTCGCGCACGGGCGTTGCAGGCGCATTTGTTAGCCGGATGAGCGCGCGCCTGTCATAGGCGCGGACATAAAGTTCTGCGCGCGGGAAGGCGTTGTGGATCGCTTCCAACACGTCTGGTGTGATTTCTTCGGTTTTTGAGCAGAACATGATGGCTTCAGCGTCTTCGGCGCCGGCGAGGCGCAGAATATCAACGCGCCTGCCGTCGCCGAAATAGACCTTGGCGCCGAACTGACTGGCGGCGTCAATCATCCCGGCGTCATTGTCGATGAGGGTGACCGGCACGTCGCTCGACAGCAGCACCTGCGCGACTGTCTGACCAAAGCGGCCATAACCCACGACAATCGCATTTGCGCCGTCAGCTTGTGGACCATCGCGCTCTTCGCTGCTTTTTTTGGCGGGCGGTTCTCGGAATTTGCGCGTCGCCATCATCAAGAACGGAGTCGCCACCATGGACAGCGTCACGACCGCACCGAAAATGTTCGCCGCTTCGGGCGAGATTAAGAATGCGTCCGTCGCCTTGGCGAACAATACGAAACCGAATTCACCGCCTTGGCTCAACAGCAGTCCCAGCGCCAAAGCATTGCGCCAATCCATGCGGAACAACAGTCCGATGACAAAGATGACCAAAGCCTTCACCGCGATCACGCCAACGGCCATTGAAAAGATATAAAGCGGCCGCTCCATGATGGCGCCGAGATCCAGCATCATCCCGACAGTGACAAAGAACAGGCCGAGCAAGATCGAGCGGAACGGCTCGACATCGGCTTCGAGTTCGTGCCGGTAGGGCGAGTCCGCCAGCATGGCGCCGGCGATGAAGGCGCCCAAGGCCGTCGATAGGCCAAAATTCTCCATCACCGCGGCCGAAGCGATGACCGTAAAAAGCCCGGCGAAGACGAACAATTCGCGCTCGCCCAAAACGCCGATCAGCCGGAACAAGGGGCGGATGATGAACCGGCCCGCCGCGATCAATCCAGCGACTGCGATGATTGTGTACACCGCGAGCAGCCATCCAGGAGGGCCCGCCGAGTCGGCGGGGTTGCGGCTCATCGCCGCGACGATTGTGATCAGCGGAATGATCGACAGATCTTGGAACAAAAGAATAGCGAAAGACCGTTCGCCGAATGGCGTGCGCATGCGACCCGCAGAGCGCAGCATCGGCAGCACCTGCGCGGTGGATGAGAGCGCCAGCGGCAGGCCTAGCGCCAGCGCCGCTTGCGGCGTGAACGACGTAAACGCCAGGAGCATGCCGGTTATGGCGAGCCCGCAGATCACGACCTGCAACAGGCCGACGCCAAAAATCTCATGCCTGAGTTTCCACAATCGCGCAGGATTGAGTTCTAGCCCAACGACGAACAGCAACAAGGTGATGCCCAGTTCGCCAATGCCCAATTTAGACTCGGCGTCGCCGACCAAGCCAAACACTTGCGGTCCAACCACAGCGCCGGCGGTGAGAAACCCCAAGGTCGCCCCGAGGCCAAGACGCCGGAACAGCAATACGAACGCCAATGCTGCGGCGAGAAGGATAAAGCCGTCGCGCAGCAATGTGGAGGCATGCCCCGCGCTCTCCATTAGAGCGGTCTCTCTTGAAGGCGGACCAGCAATAGAATTGTCACAATAATCAAGTCCGCCGCCGCCAATTTGACTGTCGCATATGGCGGCGCGCTGGGGCGCGGCGCAAGGCGTGAATCGCGGTCTAAGGGTAATAGCGTGATACGCCGTCTGAATAGACGTGCAGCGCCCCGGGCCGTGACAGCCTTGATGCTAGGGCGCCATGTTTTCGGCGACGCGCAGTGCGAACACGCGGCAAGCGGAGGCCAGAGGGCGCTCTCCGCGATTGGCGTCGATGTCCACCAAAAGACCTGTCAGCGAGAGGCCACGGCCTTTGGCGATGCGTTCAAGCGCGCTCCAGAATTCTGGCTCTAGCGCCAGACTGGTCCGGTGCTTATCGAGCGTCACGGAGCGTTTGACCAAACCGTCCATCACCAGATCGCATGTTTTGGCGCGCGAGGAATCTTCGTACGCTCGAAGTCATCAGACTCTTCGCCCAGCGCCCGCAGAATGTCACCGCGATGTTCGTCTAGGTTGGGCGCGGCCGGTCGATCAGTGGGATCCGGATAGCCTGAAACCTTGATCGGGTTGCCGCACACTTTCAACTCGCCCATTTCCGGGTCGTGCAGCGAGACGATCATATTGCGCGCGGCGATTTGTGGATTGCCGGCGGCTTTCGGCATGTTGTTGATCGGCGCTGCGGGAATCCCGGCGGCGACGAGGCGCGCCACCCAATCCTGTGCGCTCGCGGTGGACAGGGCCGCCTCGATGGCGGCTTTCAGGTCCAGATGGTTGTCGAGCCGGTCCTGGACCGAGCGATAGCGCGGGTCAAGGGCGAGGCCTGGTGCATCCAACGCGCCGCATAAGGCGGCGAACAGATGGTCGTTGGCCGCGCCGATGACCAGCCAATCGTCCTGCGCCTTGAAGGCGTCAAAGGGCGTGATTGATGCGTGGCGCGAGCCCAGAGGCTCTGGAACTTCGCCGGTTGCGAGATACCGCACCAGCCCGTTTTCAAGCAGCGCCACTGTGCAATCCAGCATGCCGATATCGACGCGGCGCCCTTGGCCGCTATTGGCGCGATCGGTGAGGGCGGCGCAAATGCCGATTGTTGCGAACAGCCCGGCGCCGAGATCGCCGATAGAGATGCCAAGACGCGTCGGTGGTCCGCCTTCCGCGCCGTTCAGACTCATCAGGCCGCTGAGCGCCTGCACGACCAGATCGTAAGCGGGCAAAGTCTTATAAGGTCCGCTATGGCCGAAGCCTGAAACCGAGCAATAGACGAGACTTGGATTTTTCTCGTGGACGGCGTCCCAGCTATATCCGAGACGGTCCAATACACCGGGGCGGAAGTTTTCGATCAGCACATCGGCTTCAAGCAATAGACGATCGAAAATCGCGCGGTCCGCCGCCGCCTTAAGATCGAGCGCGATGGATTTCTTGCCGCGATTGACGGAGGCGAAATAGACGCTCTCGCCGTTTTTCATGGGTGGAAAGGCGCGGGTGTCGTCGCCCATGCCGGGCTGTTCAACCTTGATGATTTCGGCGCCCAGTTCCCACAACCAAAGCGTGGCGTATGGGCCGGCCAGTACACGCGTGAGATCTAAGACGCGTACGCCATGCAAGGGGCCACGCGCTGGGGTGGATGGGCTCATAAAGCTACTCCGCGGGAAGCCGATTCCCATTCCCTGATATGCTTGGTTTCGACGTTAAAGCCCAGCGTTTGCAATAACGCGTTAGCCGAGAAAACCACGCAGAAAAGCGCCATAAAGACAAATCGCAGCGGCGACCCCGATGGCGGTAAACGTCATCAACATCCCCGCGATGCGAAAGCCAAAATTCTCCTTTGCCTGGGAGACTCCGAACGCGTGTACGATCCGCCCCACAAGCAACAGTCCGCCAATTCCGTGCAGCAACAAAGCGCTGGTGGTCAGGCTTTCCGACAAGCCCAAAAGCACAATCCCGAGCGGCGCGTATTCGGCAAAGTTGGCGTGCACCCGCATGCGTCTCAGAAGGCTAGGACTTTCGCCATGTCCCAGGCTCTGTTTTTCCTGTCGCCGGGCGCCGATGACGCGAACCGAGAGAAGAATGAAGAGCAACGCAAGCAATCCTGCGTAAAGAGCAGTAATGGCCACAACATATTCCCTTGCTCAAAGGTTCAACTACATTCGCGATCTATCCGGGAGGGTTCGAACCTATTGGCTCAGATTCAAACGCGCCAAAATTGAATCTCTGTCCGAGATTCTATTTATCTTCAGGCGTTTCGCGCTTGTGCGCCGTCAAGGTATTCTCGGCTTTTTCAGCCAAGACCTTCTCGATGGCGCGGTCGGCTTTGGTCCGGCCATGTTTGGCGCGGTTACTGCTTGCATTGGCCGCAGCAGCCGCTTTTTCGCGCGCTTTGCGCACCTTGTTCAGGTTGATCACTTCGCCCACGGCATTTCCTCCGGCCGCATGCATTTCGGACTGTCGTCCAGTTGCATCCAAATTCGGCCCTGAGATGTGCTAAAGCAAGCGTAATCGACTTAAAGCGGCCTTGCGAATAGAAAGGGCCGACAAAGTCCCGCCGCGTCAACGCGTTGGGCACGTGTAGATGGGGGCGCTTCATGCGGGGGATGAGTTCGTTCGTCGTCACGACCATCCTGGTCGGCGTGCTGTGCGCCATCAGCTTCATGTATCTCGTGCATGTTTATTTGGGCAGGCCGCCCGAAAACGCCATTGGCGCCGCAATCGGCGGGCAAGCTGGCGACCTCGTCTCTTTGCTATCCTTTATTGTCGGCACGGCCGCGACTGCGGGCGGCGCCATCGCCAGCGTGATCTTGTCCAACATTGCGTTGCGTCTCTCGCTCGATTCCGAACGTCGCGAGACCTCCACCTTTGCGGCGGATCGCGTCGACCGTGCGGCGGCGCATTTCTCTCGCATCGCCTCGGGCATGAATCGCCTCTACGCGGCGACGGCGCTCGTCGAAGACAAAGCCCGGTTTTATGAACGGCAATACATTTACGGTTTGACGGGTCTGTCTGCGCATGAGCAAGACCGGCTCAATCGCGAGCTGGCCGGACCATGTGCGCAAGTCGCCGAAGCATTGGACGCAATGGCCGCGGCGCTCGACGAGGCGTTGTGCGATGAGTTCGCCCGCTATGCATTGGTGAAAGGGATGGAGCTGCAATCTGCATCCGGCCGTTTGTCGCGCACCAAGGATGCGATGGCGCGCTTGCCCCAAGCGGGGCGCACGCCGTCGGTGGGCGATCTGCCGGAAATTGTCGCGATCCTGCGGTCCGCTGCGTTTTCAATGCGTGAGGACGCCAGGTCCATTGTTGTGAATGCCTGGCGCTGGTTGCCTGATGATTTGAAAATATCGCCGGACAGCCACGTGATTGTCGAGCGCCCGGCGGTTGAGTTTATCTTGATGGGAAACATGACCGATCTGCGCAGCGGTCAATTGACGGAAGCGGGCGGGGCCTATTGCGTACGCACCGGCTACGCGTTGCTCGCCGACCTTGCACACGGTCTGCCGGCGCCTGAAACGATTCTGGACGCTCTGTTCGAACGCTATGAGGCTGCATTGCCGAAGCGCAACAAGCTCAAAGTGCCGATCCACTTCGATCCGAAGCGCGCGCTGTCATCGGCCTTGCTGGAAGGCGCGGCGGATGCGGCGTCTGTGACCGATGCTTTGGCGATCGTCGTCTCTCCGCACGGCGCGGGCGAGTGAACTCATCTACTTCTTGATCCGCGCGATCTCAAAGATTCCGGTGCCGCCGCCATTCCAGCTTTCCGTGCCGGCGGCTTTGTCGTGGCCCAGTTCACCCCTATAGGTGGTGTGCGGCTCAGTCTCGAAGCTGAAGAATATTGATTTCCCGTTCTGACACCAAAAGCCGCCTTCGCCCTCCATCTGCGACCATGTTCCATCGCCGCGGAATTCGATGTCCCAGGGGCCGGACCACGCGTGGCCGTCGTCGCGCTGCTTCAGGCTCCATTTGCCGATCAGTTTTGATTTGGCGTCGAACGCATAAATTTCGCAGGCCCCCGGTTTGACCGGGGGGGCGCCAATCAGCGTCTTTTCGGCTTCTTCCAAGCTGGGCATAGACAGAACGGGCGCAGGCGACGCAGCAAACGCGCCCGGCGCAAAAACGCCCATGGCGATAATCGCTGCGCTCAACACGAATACGGATGCGAATTTCATACGCTACTCTCCAGAGGCTCCAATGCGGATCCCGCGGCTAGGGCAAATCCAATCGCAACATCATAGCGGTTTTGCGGCGCCTTGGGCCTGGTTGCGGTTAGGTCATCTGCCGTTGGAAGTCGGCGAGGTCCCAATAATCGCGCCAGGCGGAGATCAACCCATCTTTAAATTCGAACACGCCCATGACCGGCATGGAGATTGTCTTTGGGCCCATCACCATGATGTCGGTGCGCTCGGTCAGCACCCAGCCTTGGGCGTTTTCAGCGATGGCGTGCACGACATATTCGATCGAAGAGGAGCCCTCGATCATCGGCTCGAAAAAGGGACGGATAGCGTCGTGGCCAATCAGCGGCGTCATCGGGATGTTGTGATAGAAACAATCCGGCGTCAGGAACGCCATGATCTTGTCCAGATTCATGCTGGCCCAGAGGTCGCAGAATTCCTGCGCGCGCGTGATATTCGACATGAGTAAATTCTCCCGAGATTTTGATTTCGAGCAAAGCGGCTCTGCGCTGGATCAGCCCGGCGAGATCATCTTGCTCGGGTCGACCAGCACATCGAACTCTTCGTTTGTGACGTAACCGCCGCCGACGGCTTCCTCACGCAGCGTCGTGCCGTTTTTGTGGGCCGTCTTGGCGATCTTCGCCGCCGCGTCATAGCCGATCTTCGGCGCCAAAGCCGTGACCAGCATGAGTGACCGCTCCATCGCCGCTTTGATGTTGTCGGTGCGGGCTTCGATGCCGACGACGCAATTGTCGGTGAAGCTCACGGCGGCGTCCGCCATCAAGCGCACGGATTGCAAGAAATTATAGGCCATCACGGGATTATAAACGTTGAGCTCGAAATGACCCTGGCTGCCGGCGAAAGTCAGGGCTGCATGATTGCCGAAAATTTGTACGCAGACCTGAGTGAGCGCTTCGCACTGCGTCGGATTCACCTTGCCCGGCATGATCGATGAGCCGGGCTCGTTTTCCGGCAAGGAGAGTTCACCCAGGCCCGAGCGCGGACCGGAGCCCAAGAGACGGAT
>Ga0247831_1000274_pt1 | contig 116049 bp, 82 predicted proteins | sample LaCruzMarch2015__9_FD_192406 | JGI IMG/M metagenome (GOLD analysis project Ga0247831, IMG submission 192406) | Freshwater microbial communities from meromictic Lake La Cruz, Castile-La Mancha, Spain - LaCruzMarch2015_1m | ecosystem: Environmental > Aquatic > Freshwater > Lake | place: Spain...
GGCTTTGGCCCCTACGGCGAAATTCCCCGCGAAGGAGACTTCTGCCGGACCGGCGGCGTGGCACGATGCACCCGGGCAGATGGCGAGCGGCGGCCGGTAGGGAGGGGCTCCGTCAACTCCCGGACACGTTAAAAACTTGCCGCCACGAAAGAGACTGACGGCGAGCCGGGATCGGCTGAAGCTCGACGAGCGTTGGAATTTCGCCTGCACGACGTCTGCTGCGGCTTTGGCCCCTACGGCGAAATTCCCCGCGAAGGAGACTTCTGCCGGACCGGCGGCGTGGCACGATGCACCCGGGCAGAAGGCGAGCGGCGGCCGGGAGGGAGGGGCTCCGTCAACTCACGGACAAGTTGAAAACTTGCCGCCACGGGGGAGACGGACGGCGAGCCGGGATCGGCTGAAGCTCGACGAGCGTTGGAATTTCGCCCCTACGACGTCCGCTGCGGCTTTGGCCCCTGTGGCGAAATTCCCCCGCGAAGGAGACTTCTGCCGGCCCGGCGGCGTGGCACGATGCATCCCATCGCTTACGCTCCGGGCTTTTATTCTCTGATAGACAGCCACTGGCGGCCGGGAGGGAGGGGCTCCGTCAACTCCCGGACACGTTGAAAACTTGCCGCCACGGGGGAGGAGTCAGGTCAGACGGCAGGCGCGGGCATGCCTGGTATTCACAGCCTGCTAGGGGGCGAGGAACGTTGTCTGGCAGTTCGATTCGAGTGAGCCGTCGAGTTCAGCACCCGTCATGATCGCGGTGGCCTTGACGACGCCGCTCCCCGGAATCCGATAGGCCAATTCCACGGTCGACTGTCCCCCGGGCGGGATGCCGGCGATGGAGTCAAACGAGAGGTTCGCGCCGTCAATGCGGACTCGCGATGGGCTTGGATCTCCGACCAGGGTCGCCCGCTCCGGTAAAACGACTGTCAGATCGAGCCGGCCCGTCGAGGTTCCGCCGGTGTTGACGATCGTGCAGATGAGCGTGGTGGCGTGACCAACGAGAACGGGATCGTCACAGTCGGCGAGCGTGAGCCTCAGCCCCGCCTCACGGGGAGTGCGGGGACGCGGCGTGGAGGAACGAATCAGCACACAGGATTCGTCGGCCACCATGACCCCCCCCACCGACCCGCTAAGCACTCCGCGGACGCACGACCGCGACGATGCTGCCACCGCCCCGGTCGGCTGGGCCCGCAGGTTGATCTGCCGCCGGAGCTGCCCGCCCGGCTCGATTGATGGGAGGTCCCAAGACACACGAGACGATGCGAGCTTGTAGCCCTCGGAGGCTTCCAGCGGCGTAAAGGCTTCGTCCCAGCCGAACTCGAGCGCAGTCGGTCCGGAAGCCACGGTGCCCGTGTTGCGAACGGTTGCGACGAATTCAGACACGGAACCCGGCAGCACCTCTGCCGGTCCGACCAGATCCAACTCCAAGGCCGGTGTGGCGGGCAAAGCGGTCGATGCGGGAAGTCCATTGGTCGCCGCCGCTGCTGGCGGCGGAGGCGTTGCAAACTGGCTGTCTGGTGGCGGCGGCTGCAACGCTGCCGAAGGCATCGCCGGCGGAGCCGGGAATGGCGATGCGGCCGCCAAGGGGGCAGCGGCGAGCGGTGCTGCCATTGCCAAGGGTTGCGGCGACGTGAAGGGCTGCGACGCAGCGGGCATCGGGCTGGCAGGGATTTGGCTGGCAGGGATTTGAGTAGCAGGATAGGTCGTGGCGGGGTAGGTGTTGGTGGGCGGGATACTGGGGGCCGACGGCGTTGTGACCGGTGCCGCAACGGGGGCGCTGGCCGCGAGCGGCGTGCCGGTGACCTGCACGCACGATGTCGCGCCACCAACGAAGGTGTGCGACTGGTCGAGAATCTCGACGCGATGGCACTGCCGCCCAGGCTCATCGAGCAGGAAGTCGAGTGTCAGCCGCCGCGACGTGCCCGCCGCCAGATCGACGGTTCCCTTCTGTTCGATCGGGCTTGCCGACGCCTCGTGGTGATAGCCCTTGTCGAAATAGTCGACCACGCGCAGTTTCTCAAGGGGCCTACCGGAGCGGTTGACCAGTTCCACCTCGAATGCCACGCGATCGCCCACCTTGGCAGACAGCGGACCGGTAATCAGCACGGCAACGGGATCCTCGCCGCGGGCAACCGCCGGCAGCAGTCCCACGATCGTCAGGAATACGGCCGACAGGCGGTGGAGAAGCGACGGCGAAAAGATGGCGGAAAAGGTGGCAGGAAAGAGGGACATAGTCACGGGTTCCGGCAGCGGGACGGTCGATACGGCCCGGGAAGGCTACCACGGGTCGGGGCAAACCGTGAACTGCGGCCGGGTCTCAGGGCCGCACGCGTCCTGGGCACTCCTCCGGCTGGCGGGCAGAATGCCCTGTTTTTCAAGCGGCCTAAGGGGCGATGGCCCTCCCGAAATAGGGCCTTCACTCCATCGACCGGTGCCGCACGATGTCGCCCTGGACCATATAAATCACATCTTCGGCGATGTTGGTGGCCATGTCGGCGATTCGCTCGATGTGCTTGGAAACGGAATTGATCCGCAGCAGGTTCTCAACATTCTCGGGATGGGCTTTGATCTCCTGGATGACCCTCCGCCGGATCTTCTGCCGCGCCTCGTCGACCGCGTCGTCCTCTTCGCGAACCTGCCGGGCGAGGAGCGGATCCCCTTTGACAACGGCGTCGAGGCACTCCCGCACCATTTCCTGTGCTCGCATCGCCATCGTGCGAATCTCGGGCGGAAGTTCGCAGGGCTCTCCAGAGGTGAGCTGGGCCACGCGCTTGGCGATGTTTCTCGCCAGATCGCCCATCCGCTCGAGGTCGTTGTTGATCTTCAGCACCGAGACGACGAAACGCAGATCGGCGGCGACCGGCTGATAGAGGGCGAGGATCTTGAGACACTCCTCCTCGACCTCCACCTCCATACGGTCGATCTCCTCGTCGTTGGCCATGACCCGCTGGGCGAGATGCGTGTCGCGATTGATCAACGCGGTGATCGACTTGGAAATCGCCTCTTCGACGAGGGTGCCGACGCGGAGGATCCGCTCCTTGAGATGCTCGATCTGTCGGTCAATGTGGAGAGTCATGGCAACACTCAGCCGAAGCGGCCCGTCACGTAGGCCTCGGTCTCGCGGAGGATGGGCTTGGTGAAGATTCCAGATGTGGAACCATATTCGATCAGGCGACCAAGATACATGAACGCGGTGTAATCGCTCGTCCGGCTGGCCTGCTGCATGTTGTGCGTGACGATCAGGACGGAGTAGCGGCCCCTCAGTTCCTGAATCAACTCTTCAACCTTGCCGGTCGCGATCGGATCGAGCGCCGAACACGGTTCGTCGAGCAGCAGCACCTCCGGCTCGGCCGCGATGGCCCGGGCAATACACAGACGCTGCTGCTGTCCGCCCGAGAGGCCGATGGCACTGTCGTGCAGACGATCCTTGACCTCATCCCAGAGCGCCGCGCCCCGCAGACTCAACTCACACACCTCGTCGAGCACGCCGCGGTTATTTTCGCCGTCGATCCGCAGGGCATAGACGACATTTTCGTAGATGCTCATCGGGAAGGGATTCGGTTTTTGAAACACCATCCCCATCCGCTTCCGTAATTCGATCACGTCCATACGGGGATCGTAGATCGAGTCGCCGTTGAGCCGCATGTCGCCGGTGATGCGGACGCTCTGCACGAGATCGTTGAGCCGGTTCACGCTCCGCAGCAGGGTCGATTTGCCGCATCCGCTGGGGCCGATCAGCGCCGTCACCTTGTTGTTCGGGATCGGCATCGTGATGCCATGGAGCGCCTGCTTGCCTCCATACCACAGATTGAACCGGTCGATCTCAAGGACCGGGGTTTCGTTAAGCACATCGGGATGGACCTCGGCGGGCACATCGCGGCCGGCGGCCACGGCCAGCAGGCGATCTGCTGGTGCCGGCGGCGCGGCTGCTTCGGCCGGACCGCCTCGCGTGGGAAGAGAATCTGTCTGCATGTTCATGATGTCGGGTGGGGTCTCAATGGCAGCCGTATTTGTTCGGAAATGCTACCACATGGTGTGGCGTAGGGGGGGGGCCTTCGGTGGCAGATCGTTTCGCTGGAATGGCGTGATGCTCCTGCATCCGGAGCTAAAACTGCTGGGAGACATACCTCCGCTTCAGCCGGGAGCGGATCCAGATCGCGGCCACGTTGAGCAGCGCGATGATGGACACAAGCAGGAACGTGATCGTGAACACCATCGGCTTCGCCGCCTGGCTGTTGGGGCTCTGAAAACCGACGTCGTAGATCAGGTAGGCGAGGTGCATGAACTCCCGCTCCGGATGGACGAAGGGAAACGTGCCGTCGATCGGCAGATCGAGCGCCAGTTTCTTCACGCCCACGAGCATCAGCGGCGCCACCTCACCTGCCCCACGTGCCATCGCCAGAATCAGACCGGTCATGATGCCGGGCAACGCCCTGGGCAGCACGATCCGCCGGATGGTCTGCCACTTGCCGGCACCGCAGGCGTACGACCCCTCACGCATCGAATTGGGAACGGCGGAGAGCGCCTCCTCCGTGGCCACGATGACCACCGGCAACGTGAGGAGCGCCAGGGTGAGCGATGCCCAGAGCAGGCCGCCGGTGCCGAAGGTGGGCTGTTTGTCGGCCACCAGGCTGGCACGGAAAAAGAGCTCGTCGATGCTGCCGCCGAGTACGTAACAGAAGAAACCGAGACCAAACGCGCCGTAGACGATGCTCGGCACTCCGGCGAGGTTGTTGATCGCGATCCGCACCGCCGTGGTCACCGGGCCCGGTGAGGCGTATTCGCGGAGGTAGAGCGCCGCCAGCACGCCGAACGGGGCCACCATCAGCGCCATGATCAGCGTCATGGCCACGGTGCCCCAGATCGCCGGAAAAACGCCGCCGGCACTGTTGGCCTCGCGCGGGTCGTCGATCAGAAACTCCTTCCAACGGCTGCCGTAGACAGCCAGTTTGCCGGCCATCGAGAGGCGATTCGGCTGCCAGGCCCGCACGATGGCCTCGAGCGGCAGCACGGTCTTGGCCCCTTCGGCCGTTTCCATTTCAAGCCCCCAGCCGTCGTTCTGCTGTCGCAGCGCCGCTGTTCGCGCGTCGAGTTCCTCAGACAGCCTCCCCACCCGCCCAGTGACCTCCCGCTCCCGGGCGGTGGCCGCTGCCTGCTGGGGCGACACGGCCCCGTCTGCCACCGCCAGCGGTTCGGAGTCGAGCCCGGCCTGCACCACAGCCAGGCGTGCGGCCCGGAGTTCACGCTGCAGCCGGCCACGCTCGTGCCGGTCGATCCGCATCGCCTCCCGCCACCGCCGACGCACGCCGGGATGCTCACGCTCGAAAGCCTTCCATGTCTCCGCCGGACCCTCGGCGACAGCCGCACCGTCGTGGAGCAGCCGCACCGGAAACCCGTGAAACCGGCCCCCCTCGAGCCGCTCGACGGCCGTGGCCCACTCCGGTCGGCTCGCGCGGGCGATCGCAGCGTCGTCGAACCATTCGTAATGATTGCCCGACAGCTCGAAGTTGGCGGTGCGAATGAGTCGGCGGCCGCCGCGTCCCTCGGCGGTGGCTGTGGCGATCAGCGTCTCGTCCCGCTCGGAGACCTCCCCGAGCGCCCGCCGGCCCTCGGTCAGTTCCACGAGTTCGAGTGGCACGGGCCAGAACGTGCTGGCCCCGCGGACGGCGATGAACAACAACAGCCCCGTGATCATCGTGATCGCCAAGGCCAGGGCGCCACCGGTCAGCCAGACCCAGGGCTCTCCATGGGCCGTAAGGCTCGAATACGACGATCGCACCCGGCGGGGACGGTGCTTGTCAGAGTTCATGCGACCTCCTCCGGAAACGTTGCCGCACGAGTTCTGCCGCCGTGTTGACCACGAACGTCATGGCGAAGAGCGTCAGGGCGGCCAGGAAGAGCACGCGGTAGTGGGCACTTCCCCGGGCGGCTTCGGGGAGTTCGGTGGCGATCGCGGCCGACAGCGTCTGAAACCCGTTAAAGAGGTTCCAACCCATCAACGGGGTGTTGCCCGCCGCCATCAGCACGATCATCGTTTCACCGACGGCCCGTCCCAATCCGATCATGACGGCGGAGAAAAGGCCGCTGGCCGCAGCCGGCACGATCACCCGGACCGCCGTCTGCCACGGAGTGGCGCCCGCGCCGAGGGAGGCGCTTCGCAGATGGTCGGGCACGCTCGACAACGCGTCGTCGGCAATCGTGAAAATCAGCGGAATGATGGCGAAGCTCATGCCGATCGCGACGATCAGGGCATTGCGTTGCACGTAGGTCCCGAAGATACCGCCACGGGTTTCCAGCCGCAGCGCGTCAAAGAATGATGCGGCCGCGATGGCCAGGGCGACCGCCAGTGCGATGCCGACGACAAACGTGCCAAAGGACACGACCGCCGCCCGCTGCTGCGTCCAGCCGCCACTGCTGCGCCGCAGCCACGGATCAACGAAGCGGCCGATCACCATCGCCGCCACGATGCCGGCCAGCGGCAGCAGGGCGAGCACCCAGCCACCGAATCCGCTCCCGCCGCGGCCATCGAGCCAGGCAGCAGCGTCGCCGTTGAACAGGAGCCGCTCCATGGGGGCCGCCGCCACGCCGGCCGCCACGCACCCTGCGGGCATCGCCACGACGGCGATGAGCGGAAACCGCCAGCCCGCGTAGCTGCTCCGCCAGCCCGCCGGAAGCAACTGCCATGCAAACGCCCCGCTGAGGAGTGCCAGCGGCACACAGAAAAATCCGGCCAGCATCGTCATCAGCGACCGCTCGACGATGGGCGCAAAGACGAGCCCGGCCACGAACCCGAGCACCACGCTCGGCAGGCTGGCCATCATCTCGATGGTCGGCTTGATGCGGGCCTTCCAGCGGGGATGCATGAACTGGCTGGCAAAGATCGCCGCGAGGATCGCGATGGGGGTGGCAAACAGCATCGAGTAGAGCGTGGCCTTGAGCGTGCCGAAAATGAGCGGCACGAGACCAAACTTCGACTCGAATGATTCGTGGCCCGTCGTCTCCCAGGCATGGACCGGAGCGGGATATTTCTCGTACCAGACCCGGCCAAATAGCGACCGCCACGAGACGTCGGGGTAGCCCGCGTCCAAGGTCCATGCGGCGAGCCGGCTGCCGTCGCCGGCAAGCAGTTGGTTTTCACGCGGCGTGATGAGCAGCTGCCGAGCCGGCGCCCTGAGCGCATTGGAGGCGACGCCCCTGATGGCGGCCGTCGTCGCACCGGTGGTCGTCTGCAACAGTCGAATGCCACCGGAGGCATCAGCGGCCGCCACGAGCCGCGACCGCGGAGACGCAGCCAAGGCCGTGATCGCGGCCGTGGGTCCGCGATCGAAGACCGCCGCAAACACCTTCGAGGCTGCCATCTGCAGACCGTCCGTGGCCACCGGGTCAGCGACACGGGTCGCAAAAAACACCCGCACCACGCCCTGGCTGTCGCCGACAGCCAGCGCGTTGCCCCCAAACACTCGGGCCACACATGCCACCTCGTCACTGCCGGGCACCGCATCAAACGATTCCATCAGCACCGGCGACTCGACGTCGCGAATCTCATACCGCCGAGCATCCCCGTCCGCCGCGATCAGAAACAGCTGATCGCCCAGTTCAGACACCCGCACAAAACGCGGCGCGAAGGTGCCCGCGCGGCCTGCCGAGCCGGGCGACGTGGGGTCGATCGTCACGCCCGACGCGGTGGTGACAAGTTCGTCGGTGAGCAGGTTGCGTCGCGACGAGAGCACCTCCGCCCGAACCGTGCCGTCGTCGGCCAGTGCCGCCACCAGCGGGCCTCCGGAAAGCATGGTGATGTCGGCGTCGATCACCGCGTGCCCAAGGGCCGTGGACGGTGGCGACTCAAAAGTGGTCACAAGGCGGACCGTGGCATACTGCCCGTTGGCAGTCCGCACGATGACGGCATCGCCGTGGCCCCTCGCCGTGCCGACTGCGAGGCTGCCGCACTCGGCGGGCACTCCATCGGTGGCCAGGAACGTCGATTCGAGTCCCAGTCGGCCAACTCGAAACGAACCGTCGTCGAAACCGACCACCGCCTCGATACCTCCAGGCAGCACCCGGATGACGGTGACGCGGTCGAGCCCGCAGTCTTCGGCCCTGCGGGTCAGCAGTGTGGTGCCATCGGCGATGGTGAACACCCGCACCCGGCCAGCGCCGGTCGTGGAGGGATCACCGCTGTGCGGATCCGCGTCAAAGGCCCATCCGACGACGCCGGCCTCGTCGGCCCCCATCGCACTGGCATGCTGAACGCCCTCCTCCGGCCCCGAAGCCGCAGCCGGTATTCCGGCCGGGGACCCAGTTGAGAGCGTTGTCGGAGAGGCGACGACCGACGAGGCATGCTCCAGCGTCAGCCGCGCCGGCCGAAACAGCGGCAGCGCCACGGCCAGGAGAAACACGGCCACTGCCAGTACGGCGCCGATCGTACCGATGCCGCCGAGCGTGATCACCACGCGGGCCACGGTGTCTCCGGCCCGAACCCAGGGGCGGGTTTTCCGGCGGCGCGAACGACCTGTAAAAGTGGACTGCGGTTGCATACCCGGGCTCGTGGCTCACGGTGACGCGGGCTCGACAACACTCACGGGTTCGTGAGACCGACGCTCTGCAACGCCCGCTTGGCGATCGGCCCCGTGATGGGCAGATAGCCGTCCTTCCTCACGTCCGCCTGTCCGGTCGCACTGAGCACGTAGCGGATGAATTCGCCCCGCAACGGATCGATCGTGGTGCCCGGCTTGTGATTGACGCTGAGGTAGAGAAACCGTGCAAGCGGGTATTCACCCGAATAGGCAAACTTCGATTCGGTCGGAATCGGTGTCGCTCCCGGCTTGGCAGACAACGGAAGCGGCCGCACGTCGGCGGTGGCATACCCGATCCCGCTGTAGCCGATGCCATATTTGTCGCTGGCCACGGCCTGCACCACCGCAGAACTGCCGGGCTGTTCCTTCACCGTGGTCTTGAAGTCTCCCTTGAAGAGGGCGTGTTCCTTGAAGTAGCCGTAGGTTCCGCTCGTGGCATTGCGGCCATACAGGCTGATCGGCTTGTCCTTCCATTCGCCTTCCAGGCCGAGGTCGCCCCAGGTGCGGATCTCGTTCTTGGCACCCCCCGTACGGTTTTTCGAGAAGATCGCGTCCACATCCTGCAGCGAGAGGCTCTTGAGCGGGTTGTCCTTATGGACAAACACCGCCAGCATGTCGATCGCCGTCGGGAGGACGACCGGAGCGTAGCCATGTTTTTCCTTGAACGTGTCGATCTCCGACGGCTTCCAGTCGCGACTCATCGGCCCAAACGTGCTTGTGCCCTCGGTGAGTGCGGGCGGTCCCGACGCCGAGCCTTTTCCCTCGATCCCTTCCCGCACACTGGGATAGAACTTCTTGAATCCCTCCGCCCAGAGGGCGACGAGGTTGTTCATCGTGTCGGAGCCGACGCACTTGATGGAGCCCGCCACCTCGCCCGAAACTTTTGCATACGGTTTCAAGGACGGATCGATCGGTTGCACGGCATCCTCGGCGACGGCGGAACGAACGGCTATGCCGCCATCGAAACCGGCCATGAGGCCTGCGCACATCGCCAGCAGACCGAATCGCAGGGTCGAAAATGCCACGGTATGCATGCGGTGTGAGAGCATCACTGGTTCCTGTGGAGAGGGAGGTCGGCGGCGGATTACTGGGAAGGACGTGTCGCAATCTTAGCGGGAATTGTGTCTGGTTCGTGAGCGGGCTTTTTTCCTGAGAGGGGTTGTGCGGACACAAGCCTCCGCAGACGAACCTTCTGGTGATCAGACTTGAGCACGCAGACTTGAGCACTCAGACTCGAGCACTCAGCAACGCCCGTAAGACTCCACCATGTCGACAAGTCTGATTTTCTCCGCACATGCGTGCAATCCCGCCGTCCAGAAAGCGGGGCTGGAACAGTTTTAGGGCCCAGTCGCGGCATGGTATGATTCGAATTGGCCACACCGTGGGCAGGCTCGTTCCCCCGCCGACACACCCTTGCTTCACACGCACGTGAATCCTCCAACAGGACAGTCCTTCGATCATTTTTCAGCCGCGCTTGGGGAACGCGGCCCTGTGGTGCTGCCGGCGCTCCTGCTCTGCGACTTCGGCCACCTGGCCCGGGAAGTGGAGCGGCTCGAAGCAGCCGGTGCTCTGGGTCTCCATCTGGATGTCATGGATGGTCGCTTCGTGCCGCAACTGACCTACGGGCTGGTGGTGGTCGAGGCCGTTCGGCGGTCCGCCAGAGGACCGATCGAGGTCCACCTGATGGTCGAAGACCCGGCGGCATGCATTGAAGCCTACTCCAAGGCCGGAGCAGACATTCTCACCGTCCATCTCGAGGGCCTCGTCGATCCGCGGCAGACGCTGGAGATGATTTCATCGCTCGGCCCCCGCGCCCATCTGGCCATCAGCCCGGGCACCCCCGTCGAACAGGTCGAGCCGTATCTCGACAGCTGCGACGGCGTGCTCGTGATGAGCGTTGAACCGGGATATGGCGGCCAGCCGTTCAATCCGGTGGCCCTCGACAAGCTGGCCCGACTGGCAGCGCTCCGCGTTGCGATGGGCCGCTCCTTTCGCCTCGCCGTAGATGGCGGTATCTCGGTCGACACCGTCGGACCGGTGGCTGCGGCCGGCGCGGAATTGATCGTGGCGGGCAGTGCCGTGATCCGGTCCAGTGACTACGCCAGCGCCATCGCCCAACTCGAACACATCGCCCGGAGTGCCATCTGATGAGGCATCTTCCGCGGCCCTGCTTCTCCTGCGGCAACTTCGCCGCGGAGAACGTTTTTCTCCTGGAGCCAATACCTTCTCAATGCCCGATACCTTGATCGTGATCCGTTCAGGAGCCACCGACTACGAACTGCAAGGACGTATTCGGGGCGCGGTCGACATCCCACTGTGCCCCGCCGGCATTGCCGAGGCGGAGCACTCCGCCGCCCTGCTGGCCGGATCGTCGGCAGTTGCCATCTACACCTCGGAAGAGGTGGGTGCCGTGGAGACGGGCCGGATCGTCGGCCGGGCCGTGGGCCTGCGGCCGCGGGTGATCTCGAATCTCCGCAACCTCGACCAGGGGCTCTGGCAGGGGCTTCTTGTGGACGACATCCGCCGCAAACAGCCCCGGCTCTCCCGGCAATGGCAGGACAACCCGTGGGCGGTGGCGCCCCCCGACGGTGAACTCCTCGAGGAAGCCTGCGAACGCGTGGAAAAGGCGCTTGAAAAAATGCTCCGTCGGCATGCGGATGGCCGCGTTGCCCTTGTCGTGCCCGGGCCTCTCGACCGCATCGTCCGCTGGATCGTCGCGGGGGAGTCGCTGGGCGATCTGTGGGCCAGCGAGCCGCAGTGCGGGCACCTGGCGGAGCTTCCAATGGCGGCACAGTGGGAGCGAAAATCCTTCGCCGACCGCCGCCAGCCCACTCCCATCTGAAAAAGAGTCGTTCCGTCCGACACGTTTTCGGTCGTCCAACCGCCGTTGCGGCCAATTCCGGCGCAGCCGTGTGGGCGAGCCTCGGGCTACACTACCCAACTCACCACAGGGTGTGATTCGATCTGTCCCATACCACGCCGCGTGTTCCGGCACGCGGCGAAACCCCCGCCGAAATACTCGCCGAAATACTCGCATGGAACGCCGCCGCTCTTCGCAGCCGAGCCCCGCACGCGCCGTTGCCGCCCCTCCCGCCGGCCTGACCGACGCGGTGGCCAATCCCGTCGTGATCGGCGGGTCGCCGTCGGTTCCACCCGCAACATCCGTCGCCCCGCGGACCAAACGCGGCGTACCGGAAGGTTTGTGGCAGAAATGCGACGGCTGCAACGCCACGATCTACCGCAAAGAAGCGGAGGAGATGCAGAACGTCTGCCCTCAGTGCAACTTTCACTGGTACGTTTCGGCGGAGCAGCGAATCGCCCAACTGCTCGACGCGGGCACCTTCGAAGAATGCGACGCCAGCCTGCGGCCCTCCGATCCCCTCGGATTCCGGGATAAAAAAGCCTACGCCGAGCGGCTCGTCGCGGAGCAGAAGCGAACCGGGATGTGTGACGCCGTGATCACCGGCACGGGCATGATTCGTGCCCGCCGCGTCGCCTGCGGAGTGACCGATTCTTCATTCATCATGGGCAGCATGGGCAGCGTCGTGGGCGAACGTCTCACGCGGCTCGTCGAGCGGGCCACGGCCGGCAGGCTGCCGCTGATCATCATCAGCGCTTCGGGCGGCGGTGCCCGCATGCACGAGGGAATTCTCTCGCTGATGCAGATGGCAAAGGTGTCGGCGGCGTTGGCCCGGCATTCGCAGGCCGGGGGCCTGTTCATCTCCGTGCTCACCAACCCGACGATGGGTGGCGTGGCGGCGAGCTTTGCGTCTCTCGGCGATCTCTGCTTCGCCGAGCCGCGGGCCCTGATCGGCTTCGCAGGTCCGCGGACGATCAAGGCCACGATCCGTGTGGAACTGCCGAAAGGCTTCCAGACGAGCGAGTTCCTGCTGGAGCACGGCTTCATCGACCGGATCGTGGCCCGCAAGGATCTCAAGAGTGAGATCGCCAGAGCCATCGATTACTGCGGCGGCTAGTTTTCAACGTGCCTTGCCTGATGGTTCGGGGTGCCCATGCCCCGAGAGCCGGACGCCGGCTTTCGGTCCATGAGCACCCCTCATGCACCCGTGATCGTGAGAGGCCACCACGAGCGCCTCCCCGTGGGGGCGAGTTTGGAACGTGCCCGTATGCATGTGGGGGCGAGTTTGTAACTTGCCCATGCCTGAGATTCCGCCTTCACGCCGGTACCAGGCTGTCGATCTTGGCGGCGAGGATGAAGTCGTTCTCCGAGAGGCCGCCGATGGCGTGCGTGTAGATCTCGATCCAGATCCGCCGGTAGCCCTCCAGGTGGAGGTCGGGATGATGCTGCTCCCGCTCCGACAGGGCCGCCACGTTGTTCAAGAGCTTGACGCACTCGCGAAAGTTTTTCATCTCGAGGTCGCGGCGGATCCGCGTGCCGTTGTGCGTGAGCCGCCAGGCGGGCTGCGTTGCCAGTTGCGCCTCCGCTTCGGCATGGGAATACTTCGGCACACCCCCTTCGCAGGGCACGCACTTCTTGACGGTCAGGTCACTGGCGGCTTGGGGAGACGGCATCGGCATGATCCTCGTGAAACGGAGTGAAATGAATGAGGCTGGCAGGAGGAGAACAGACAGGGCACGTTGGAAACGCGCCCCCACAAGCATACGGCAGGTTGAAAACTCGTCCCACACGAGCAGGGCCAGGCTGCACGGCCTCAATACCGGCCTTCGAAACCTGCAAAGCCGCCGTGGATGATCGTGCTCGATCCGGCATCGATACCGGAGATGCTCGCCGGGCTTGAAATCATCGTCGGCCACTGGCCATCGGCCTGGGCGATGTTGCCCACGCCAACGACCCGGTAACCAACCGAGAGGCTCCACCGTTCGGTCACGTCCCAGGCCAGGCCCGTGTCGACCGATCCGAGCCAGGAAAAAACCCCCAACGTCGAGTGGATGTTGGCGGGATCGCCCGAGGGAAAGACCGCCTGCGTGCCCGCGCCGGTGGCAAGCGAGGTCGTATTCGTGATCGAATTGCCGGCGATCATGAACTTTGGAACCGCGGAGAATCGCAAGTGCGACAGGAACCGCCAGTCAAACTTCGCGCCGATCTGGGCGCCGTAGAGATTGTTGTTGGTGGCGACTCCCAGATCGAGCGTACCGGGAGCACCACCGCCCGGAAAACTCGTCTGCGTGAGCACGTCCTCGAGCTGGAAAAATCGAAACCCCGCCAGCCACATGAGGTTGATCGGCCGGCTCGGCAGAGAGGGGTCCTGCGAGAGGAATTCAGGCCGCCCCCCTGGAGCGTAGATCCAGTTGATCTCGACGTCGTTGACGAGATCGGAGCGGCTGATCGTCTGTGCCGCCGCATTCGTGAGATAGGCGGAGGCCGGCGTGCTTCCGATGCTCACGCCCGGTGCCTGCGGAATGGCGTCGATCGTGGGCGGGCTCGTCGTGGCGGTGGCCGCGGAGCCGATGCCGTAGACACCCCAGTAGATGAACTCAACCGCGTGCTGCTGCCGCGGTCCGAACCAACGGCCCACGTGCAGGTCGAGTCCCCCTGGCCAGGTGGCCGCGGCGCTGTTGGTCGTGAGCTGCACGCCGCCGGCAGGCAGCATGGTGGCCGTGCCCGCCGGGAGCGTGCGGGTCATCACCAGACCGCTGGCGCCGGCGAACCAGCGGGGCCAGAGTGGGAGCATGTCGGCGGCATCGCCGACGGGAATGCCCGCAAACCCTTCGGCAGTCAGTGGGTCGGCGATGTACATCGGCGGCGGATCGCCCACGGTGGGGAGAGCGGCATCGGAACCGGCTGGTTTTTCGAGCCCTGATTCGGCGGGGGCGATGCTGAACGAATCGCCGGCGGGGGCTACGCCGACCGGCGGCGGCAGTGGCTCCTCGGAGAAGCTGATCCGCGGCCATACACCTGCACACCCGACGGCACACAACGCCGCAAACAACCCGGCATTGCAGACAGCAGAGGCGTATCGCCTTCCAAAAGCGGCCTGCGACCGCCCTCGGACCGCTGCCGGTTGCGGTGTTCGCTGCGGTGTCGGCGGCGGTGTTGGTTGCGGTTGCACGGGCGACAGAACCATGGGGTAACGCTGGCCACTCGGGCTGTATTTCAAGCTGGATTTTAAGCCGGATCCAAAGCCAAATCGAAAGCCGGATCCTCTCGGCGGGAGGGTCTGGAAACCCGGGCCAGGGGTCAAGGCCGCTTTGTCCTCCACGGCATCGACTTCGACGGTAGACTCGGCCTCGAGAACGCAGCGGCCAGAGTTGTCGTGGGAGTCTGAGGAAGATGCCCGGTTCACGCAAAGAGCGGCACACCCGCGAGTCGGCGCTGGCGTGGCTCGACCGCCGGATCAATTTTGAACGCGTCGTGCCCGCCACCGCGGCTCCGGGCACGTTTGGGCTGGGGCGGGTCAGGCGACTACTGGCGGCCGTCGGGAATCCGCACGAGTCATTCCCGGTCGTCCACGTGGCGGGTACCAAGGGGAAGGGATCGACGGTGGCCATGCTGGCCGCCGCGCTGCAGGCGGCCGGCCATCGGGTGGGCCGCTACATGTCGCCGCACGTCGACGCGATCGAGGAGCGGATCTGTGTGGGCGGTCGGCCGATCTCCGCCGCCGACCTTGTGCGGGCCTTCCAGGCAGTCATTCCGGCCGTGGAACAGATGGACCGCACAGCCGCTCGTCGCGGCGGCAACGGTCCGACCTGGTTCGAGGTGCTGACGGCCGTGGCGTTCGTGCACTTCGCGCGGGCCCGCGTCGATCTGGCCGTGCTCGAAACCGGACTCGGCGGCCGCCTTGATGCGACCAACGTGTCGAAACCTGTGCTGTCGATCATCACCAGCATCAGCCTCGACCACATGCACCTGCTGGGCTCCACCGTCGGTCGGATTGCCACGGAGAAGGCCGGAATCATCAAACGCCGGTGCCCCGTGATCTCGGCGGCCATCCACCCGGCGGCCCGCCGGGTGATCGAGTCGACCGCCGCCCGTCGCCGCGCGCCGCTGCTGCAACTGGGCCGTGACTTCGAGTCTTTCTATCTGCCTCCCACCGCGCTGCCTCCCACCGCGCTGCCTCCCAATGCGCTGCCTCCCACCGCGGCTGATGATGCCCGCAGTCAGGGCCTGGCTCCAGGCAGCGTCGCGGTGCGAATCGCAGCCGCTCCGGCGGCGGCCGACATCGTCTTCCAACTCGGCATGCCGGGGCCTCATCAGGCGATCAACGCGGCACTCGTGGTGATGGCCGCCCGCAGCCTTACCGCCCGCGGCATCCGGGTGCCCGACCGGGCGGTCGTGCGGGGACTCAGGCAGGTCAGCCTGCCCGCCCGTGTTGAGACCATTGCCCACCGGCCGCTGGTGATCCTCGATGCAGCCCACAACGTGGCCTCGATGGAATCGCTCATGGCCACACTGGCGGATGCTGCGCCGACCTTTCGGCCGCGGGTGCTCGTCTTCGCCGCCAGTTCCGACAAGCAGATCGACGAGATGCTCGCCGTGGTGCGGGGGCACTTCGACCACGTCGTGGTCACCCGCTACGCAACCAATCCTCGGGCCGCGACGGTGCAGCAATTGGTGGCGTCGTGCCGTCGGGCCGCGATCCCGTCGCCGCAGGTCGCCACGGCACCTGCCGAGGCATTGCGGCTGGCCCGATCGCTGGCCACTCCCCGCGGTCTGGTCTGCGTGGCCGGCAGTTTTTTCTTGGCCGCTGAAATCCGTGCTGTGCTGTAGGGATGGTGCGTTAGGGGATCGCAACACCCGGCCCTGGATCCAGTCCACGATCCACTACTCCATCCAGAGCACTGGCCGAGCGGCCTGAACGGATGGCATCGACAGCCTTGGCAAGAACGGGGTCCACATGCCGCGGCAGCGTCGCGTGAGACGGCGACTCGGCCGGCCGCAGCGCCATCCCCTTTGTCGGCATGTTTGTGGGCAGTTTTGTCGGCACGGCGTCGCGAATCTGCCGCCAGGCCTGGACGGTATCCAACTGCCTTCCGGTCGGCGTGATCTCGCAACCCCGATCAGGACTGACACCCCACGGCGTGCTCGTGTCGTCGTCGCTCCGCCGATGGATGTTGACGCGGCTTGGCCGCACGTATTCCGATGTGGTCAGCTTCACCAGCCCGCTGCCGTCCGACAGAGGCATGATCGACTGCACCGTGCCCTTGCCGAAGGAACGGCTGCCCACCACGGTCGCCCGGCCGTGGTCCTGAAGGCAGGCGGCCACCACCTCCGCCGCACTGGCGGTGAGACCGTCGATCACAACGGCCACGGGCAGTCCCGGGCACACGGTGCCGCGGCTGGCCCGTCGAACGTCGACCGCCGCCGCGTCATCGCCAGCTGCACCCGCGTCGCGAACGCCGCGGCCCCGGGTCGACACGATCACACCGTCGTCGAGAAACAGGTCGCAGACCTCGACCGCCGACGACAGCAGGCCGCCGGCATTACCACGCAGATCCACGATGAGCATGCCGTTGGCAACGTCGTCGCCCATCTGTTCACGAATCGCTTCCAACGCCCGGCCGAGCTCTTCGGCCGTCCGCTCGCCGAAGCTGGTGATCCGCACGATCGCGGCGGTCGGTTCGCCCTCGATCGACCAGTCCCACGATCCGTCCTGTCGCCGCCTGTCGCCGAGCACGCTTTCCGTCTTGACGATTTCCCTCACGAGGTCGACGTCGCGGGCCGGCATGGTGGTGGCCTCGGCGGACGGCATGACCGCCGAAGAAGTCGCAATCGAGAGGCTGACCGGCGTGCCCGGCCGGCCCCGCAGCGATCGCAACACATTCTCCAAGGCCATCTGCCCGGTGGGCATGCCATCGATTGCCAGGATGCGGTCGCCTGCGGCGATGCCGGCATGCCAGGCAGGGGAACCCGCGACAGGGCTCACGACGGTGATCGCCCGGGGGGATTCCGACTCGGCCAACTCCAGCCCCACCCCGCCAAACTCCTGGTCGAGCAGGCTCTCCAGGCGATCGCGTCGGTCGCCCACGACAAACGCGGAATGCTCGTCAAGCCTGGAAAAGACCCCCTCCATGGCTGCGTTGAAGAGTCGCTGCTGATCGACCGGTTCGAGGTAGGCCCGATCGATCGTCCCGAGCACCTCGGCGAACCGCCGGCCATGGCCGTCGCGGTCCCGCGCCAGCCAGGCGACGCCGGCCACGACGACCATCATGAGCAGCACGAAGAGATTGCGTTTGGGCATGGGTGTGTCTGAAAAAACGGAAACGTCAGCCGCTCATCGCGGCGAGGGGATGGGCTGAGAGTGCCTGTCCTTTGGCTACCACGGTCACGCCTTGCGGTGAAACCGTCAAGCCCCGGGCGGCATCCTCCTCGGCGTTGAAGCCAATCGACATGCCGGCCGGCACCTGGACGCCCTTGTCGATGATGGCACGCCGCACCCGGGCGTGGCGACCGATATCGACCCCCTCGAACAGAATGCTCTCTTCGACCCGGGCAAAACTGTTGACCCGCACGCCCGGTCCGATGATCGACCGGGTGACACGTCCGCCGGAGAGGATCGCCCCGGGGCAGACAAGACTGTCGGTGGCCTCGCCACGGCGGGCGTCGGGCCCCTCGCCGGCAAAGACGAACTTCGGCGGCGGGTAGGCCGGATGGTGCGTGCGAATCGGCCACTGGTCGTCGTAGAGATTGAGTTGCGGATCGACGCCGATCAGATCCATGTTGGCCTCGAAGTAGGCGTCGATCGTGCCGACATCCCGCCAGTAGGCGTCGCTTTTTCGGTTTTCGTCACGAAACGGAAAGGCATGCACGCCGTGGGAATCGATCACGGCAGGCAGCACATCGTGGCCGAAGTCGTGCCGGCTCGCGCGGTCGTGGGCATCCTGCTTGAGCCGCTCCAGGAGAAACGGCGTTGAGAAGCAGTAAATGCCCATCGAGGCGAGGCACATGCCGTCGCTGCCCGGGATCGTGGGCGGGTCGATCACTTTCTCGCGAAAGGCCCGCACCCGCCCCGAGCCATCGACGTCCATGGTGCCGAATTCGGCCGCCGCATCGCGTGGCACTGGCAGTGCACCGACGGTCACGTCGGCGCCGCTCGACTCGTGGGCATCGATCAGTTTCTGGTAGTTCATCTTGTAGATGTGATCACCGGCGAGCACGACCACCAGCCGGGGCGCCGCCATCTCCAGCGAGTAGATGTTCTGGTAGACGGCATCAGCCGTGCCGAGATACCAGTTCTCGTCAACCCGCTGCTGTGGCGGCAGCACGTCGAGAAACTCGCCGAGATCGCGGCAGAAGAAGCGGTGCCAGCCGACGTTGATATGCCGGTCGAGACTGCTCGCCTTGTATTGCGTGAGCAGCAGCACCCGCCGCAGCCCACTGTTGAGACAGTTTGAGAGCGCGAAATCGACGATCCGGTAGCTTCCGCCGAACGGCACGGCGGGCTTGGCACGATCGCGTGTCAGCGGATCGAGTCGGGCACCTTTGCCACCGGCGAGCACGACCGCGACGACGTCGCGGACCCGCATCTGGTCCACGTGCTGGGAATGCATCAACAACTCCTCTCCCGCAGGCCGCCACCGTGCGGGGCTATCGTGGTCTTTGCCACGAGGCATGACTATACGCGGAAGCCCCCTCCGCTGGCGATGCGGCTTTCCTGTTTTTTCTATTTTTCCCGGACGTTTTCCTGCCTGAAGCGATCTGGCACCGGCCGGCACCGATCCTTACGATCCCGCCACTCTCCCGGCAGACTGGGATTCGGTCTGGCCCTGCTTGTTTTCGTCCGGGAGACCCTGCCGTGAGGTTACGGCAGGTGAACCAGCCCCCCACCCTGGAAACCCCTGCCATGGCCAGCCGGTCAAAGGGCAACGCCCGACGTGAACGCGACTCCGACTCGGGAGAGTCGCTCAAGCCCCTAGTGGTGCTCGCGCTGCTGGGCACCATCCTCTACGGTGCGTGGTCTGTCGTGAACAAGGGCCCCGGTGGCGGTTCTGCCGGCCCGGCGGAGACCGTTCGGGCCGACCTGGCGTCGGCTCCGGCATACGCCCCGGCTCCGCAGGTTGAACTCCCCACGTCCACGCCTCCGGCGGCCCAGCCCCAGAGCCAGTTTCAGAGCCAGCCCCAAAGCCAGAATCAGGCCCAGTTCCAGCCCGAGACGGCCGCCGTCATGGCTGCTCCCGGCAGGGGGCCCGCGCAGCCCTTCCCAAACGCAGCCGGTTTCCCGTCTCTGCCGCCCGCCGCAGCGGCCTTGCCCGTCGCAGCCCCAGATGCATCGCCCACCTATCTGAGCGCGGTCTCGGCTCCGCCGCCCATGGCCAATCCCGCGATCGGAGGGAGTCCTGCACCGCCCCGGGCTGACGGCCAGAACGCCGCCTTCGCCCCAGCGACGCCCGACCCATCGACATTTGTCACAGCGGCCCCGGCTGCGTCCGCGTTCGATTCGCCCCCTTCACGTTACGCGTCGGCGGGGCCGGCGGGTGCTGGCATGGAGCCGTCTCCCCCCTCGGCGGCCTTTGCGTCGGCCTGGGCCGATGCCCACGACAAGCTCGCAGCCGGCCGGTATGCCGAGGCATTGGCTGTGTTGTCGACCTGGCATGACGATCCGTCGCTCGGACTCGAGGAGAGCCAGCGGTTGGACGATCTGCTGGGACAACTGGCCGGGACTGTCGTCTATTCTCAGCAGGATCTGCTGCTGCCACCGCACGTTGTGGCGCAGGGGGAAACACTCTTGTCGATTGCCGCGCCGTTGGCCGTGCCGTGGCAACTGCTGGCCAAGATCAACGGGGTTGCGGATCCGGCCCGGCTGGTTCCAGGGGAGTCACTCAAGCTCATCCGGGGCCCGTTCGATGCCGTGGTCAGTGTTTCCCGTCGGCGGCTCAGCCTGAAGGTCGGCGGCAACTATGCCGGCAGCTTTCCGGTGGTGGTAGGTCGGCAGATCCGCGAACGCATCGGCTCCGCCTTGCCAGTGGTCGCCGTTCAGTCTGGCGATGTTCCCGCCGAACAGTCTGGCCCGACCGCCCAGGTGGCCTGGTCGCAGCCGGGCCCCATGTCGATCGGATTGGCCGACGGGCTCGCCATCGAGGGCGTTGCTGATCCGTCCACTGTTTCTGAGGACACCATCCCGAGAACGAGCCTGATCGTCGCCGAACGCGATCTGCGAGAGCTTGCCGACATCCTCGGACAGGGATCGCGGGTGCTGGTGCGACAGTAGAGAGATCTCTGTCGCAGTCTGTCGCAGCACGTCGCAAAAGAATCGTTGATTGAGTCAAGTTCCCATAAGGCTCAATCCCCCGGTGCATAAAAGCCCGGAGCGTAAGCGATTGTGTCAGCACAGCGTTCGACGCAACGCCCCGTGTGACTTCCGATCCCCCACGCCCCATACAAGCCCGGAGCGTGAGCGATGGGATTCTGTTTCTTCCGATCCCCCGGCTTACGCCGGGGGCTTGTATGGGAAAGCGACGAGACTCCCCGCTGCGACGCCTGACCGCTTCCGGCCATCCACCCAGCAGGGCCGATGTCGCCCGCTGGAGGGCCTCGTCCACGGCTCCGGTATCACCCGCCTCAGCCAAGATCCTTACGATCGGCTCGGTGTTACTCGACCGCACGAGCGCCCAATGCCGCAATCCGCCGCCTTGACACATAGCATATACGTCTGTACACTTTTTTACAACGTCGGGGTGTCGCGATCCCGATGAGCCACCATGGCAGCGTCTATACTTCCGTTTGGAGCATGCTCACGATGGCAACCATTCCTCACATCCGCGACCAACTCTTGAAGGAATTTTCCGCGCCGCAGGCCGATCTGCTCGCCCATGTCGTCACGGAAGCCTACGATTCGTTGGTGACGAGGGCTGACCTTCACGAACTTACAGGCGTGGTCAAAGAACTCGCTGCTGCCCAGAAGCAGACCGAGGTGCGCGTAGGAGAGCTCGCCGACGCGGAGAAGCAGACCGGGCGTCGCATGGGAGAGCTCGCTGACGCCCAGAAGCAGACTGAGTTGCGTGTGGGAGAACTCGCCGACGCGGAGAAGCAGACCGGGCGTCGCATGGGAGAACTCGCTGACGCCCAGAAGCAGACCGAGCTGCGCTTGGGGGTACTCTCCGACGCCCAGAAGCAGACCGAGCTTCGCATGGGAGAGCTCGCCGACTCGCAGAAGCAGACCGACATCCAGTTCGGTGAAATGTCTCGGGTAGTGTCGGAGCTTGCCTCCCTCCAGCAGCAGATGCTGATCCGCCTCGACAGGAATGACGGCCGATCCTTTGAACTGTTTCTGCGAACCCACCTCCCGGCATATCTGGGTCGCCACATGCGAAGGTGCCGCGTGATCTCGGCCGAACAACTGCTCGATACGGTCGAAAACCGGCTCGCGGAAGAATTGGTTGACGATCTCCTCCGAGCCGACCTCATCGCAACGGCGGTAGTCGACGGCACGCCGATGCACCTTGTCGGAGAGGTGTCGTGCACGGCCGACAACGAAGACGTCGTGCGGGCGGCCCGACGGGCCGGTCTTCTCCGCGCGGCTGGTATTCAGGCGATGCCCTTCGTGGCCTGCGAGGCGATCGGGCCCAAGGCGCTCGAACTCGCCGGCCGCGAGAAGGTGCGGGTGCTCATCGAAGGCCGCCTTCTTCCCGAAACCGTTTGAAATCAGTCCTCCTGGCTGTCCCCTGAGACTCGCGCGGGATCTCGTCGGAACTTCCACTGATAAGGGCGCAGGTACTGTGTGAGGCTGGCACGCAGAGGCCGGTCAAACAAGACACGGAGAAGGGGGTTGGTATTCAAGCATCCGATCCCCCACGCCCCATACAAGCCCGGAGCGTGAGCGATGGGATTCTGTTTCTTCCGATCCCCCGGCTTACGCCGGGGGCTTGTATTGGGAGCGATCGGCCCCCTCGCGGCTATCTTCCCACCGCGGCCCAGCGAACCGGCTGCCGGGCCGCCGAAAGCCCTGCGACGCGGCCCGGTGTTGCCGCGACGCGGAGCTGCGAGGCCGGCACCGTAAACCGCGGGGAGACCGCATACTGCCCGCCAAACTGGATTGCCGCGGCCGTCGCCGTTGGGCTGTCATTCTTGGTTATGTCGGCGGCCCATGCGACCAGCACATACGTGCCCGCCGAGGGCGCCGCTGCGCTGATCAACACACGCCCCAGAGTGCCGGATGGCACCGATGTCGGCTGGCCGACAGCCGTCCACGCGGCGGAGGCCGGTGTGGCAACCTGATACAGCTGCCAGCGATACGTTTTGTTGACCAAGCCCTGCAGCGTCGCCGTGAGTTTGTTTTGAGAGACACTCGGCTGCTTGCCTGGCTGGAACACCAGCGGAGTCGGGGCATACCGCTTGCTCTGCCACGGCTGGAACGTGACGTTCACGCTTTGCGGGAAGCTACTCGTCAGCGTTGTGCTGTTGTCCCCTTGGTCGTCATAGGCGAAGCCATAGGCCAAACCGATGTTTGGATCACTCGGACGAGCAACGCTCACGGTTGATTGGTGGAGGAACGACGCATACAGATTCGACCAGTTGTCGCCCGACGTGAGCGGAGCCACGGGGGCCACGGGCGTGGGATAGAAGTTGGCCGCGGTATTCCAGAAAGAGGTGACATCATTACCCGACGTGACCGAGTTTGCGACGCCGCGGTTGAAGGCCGAGACGATCGTATTCTGGATGTCGGACAAGGTCTGGCCGCTGGCATTCGTGCCCGTTATCTGGCCGGCCATCGCCTGCTGACCACCGTCGGCGAACACGCCCAGGCAGCCAAACGTCATCGAACCGGCTGACTGCACGGTCGCCGGGCCACCGGGAGCGACCCAGGGCGGGGCGGCCGGCATGGCCGAAGCCGTTACGGCCGCCGCCGTGGTCGGGGTTGGGCCCGAGAAGCCGACCGTGGGCATCGAGGTGTATCCGCTGCCGGGGCTCGTGAGCCCGACAGCGGTGATCGTGCCGCTGTTGTCGGTGACGTAGAACCCAGTAGCGCCCGAGCCACCGCCGCCGGTGAAAGTGAGCGCTCCGACGCTATGCGCGGTGTAGCCCAACCCGCTACTCGTGGGCGACAGTGCCAGGCTGCCGATTCCCGAGCCCACCGGCAGGCTGGTGGGGAAGGCGGTCGCCGAGTCTTTGAAGAAATATGGGGCGTAGAGCCGGTAATTCTGGGGGTCTTTTTCCTTCGGGATCGGCGTCCAGGAAGCATCGGCCTGCTCAAGCTCGAGCACGGTAAACTCGCCGGGAGCGGTGAAGGAATATGTTGACGAACCAGAAGGAGTTGTGAACTCGCCCGCCATGGTGACAGTGGTGACGTTGTTTGAGTCCACCGACGGCTGCCCCGTGACGACGGCCGTTCCCGTGATCCCAGCGCCTGTGACGAGGACGCCCTCGCCCAGCGAGATTGCAGCGGGCTTTCCGCCGCTGGCCGGGAATTTCAGCGTGGCGGTCGTACCAGACACACTTCCAAGCGTGCCGTCGTACGCGTAGGCCGCCGGCTGATACCCAGTCTTGGTCGTGCCTATGAAGGAGTAGCCGTCTCGCTGCAGCCGGAACTCTCCGGACGTGTAGTTCGCGAAAAATGTCGCAACCGCCGCGTCGAAGTAGCCGTCAAGCGTCGGCACGCTGACGTAGTTCGCAGGTGGATTCGTGAACGCATCCGAGGGGTTCAAGAGGCGATACGGGGTGAGCAGACCCTGGAAGGCCAACTCGGCCGCCGGGCTGATCGACTTCTGCTCGCTGTTCAGGAACTGGTTCGTGACGAAGGTCGCGTAGGCGTTGGCCAGATCAGCACGTCCCATCCTCACGCCGACCCCATTGCTCGCGCCGCTGGAATCCCCCGGGGTGACGTTCATGGTGAACGGCAGCCCGACCTGATCCACTTGGGTCGTGTTGACGAACAGCGTGCCATCGTTGGGCCCGGTGTTCCGCATCGTGAACTCGAGAAAGTCGAAGTTCGTTCGGTTGTTCGGGTCAGATGGATTGCTCATCGCCGGGAAGGCGGGTTTATTGCTGTTGATCGGCACCACCGGCGGCAGCCCCATCCCGAACACGATGCGGGTTGATACCATCCGGGCGTTGGGCGTGTTATCGACCTTGAAGCTCATTGGCGCCCCGGATGGGGCAGCGGCAGCGAAAAGCTGAAACGTGGGTACGTTGGCCGGGGGCGACGACGCCATCGACACGAACTGCAGCGACTTCGTGAAGTCGTTTTTTCCGCCCGACGTCTGCTGCGGGACGAGGTAGCCGTAGGTGAGATTACCGGCTGCATCGGACTGTTGTCCGGCGATGGCGGCGTAGACCGCAAGTCCAGGGGTGGTGGCCGACGACTTGGGGAACGAATTGTTCGTGAAAGTAAAGGCCACCGGGGCGTTCGCCGTGGCCAGGACCGGGGCGTTCCTCAGAATCTGCCGGCTCTGGCCCGGTAGGAGTTTCACTGTGCAGCCGAGGAGCCCGTTTTGCGTGTTGCCCGTGTAGGTCACGATCGTGCTGCTGCCGTCTGCAAGCGTGACGATCGCGGAGCCGGGCCTCTTGGGAGTTGCCGGGGCGAATCCGTTTATACCGTTGATAACGGCAAGATTGAACATTTTCCGGTTGGCGGGCAACAGGAACGGCTGCTGCACGATCGTGGCGCCTGGCGTGGGGGCGCAGGCCTCGATCACGGTTGACCCAATCGGCACCTGAATGAGGTTGAATCCCTGCACGAACGTCGCCGTGCTTGCCGCAGTGCCGGTCGCAGAGCCTGTGGGTATCTTTGTTGTGTTGGCCACGGTGAACGTGGTATCGGTGCGACCTGTGATCTGAACCCCGTTCAGGTTGAACGCAGCCTTGGAAAGACCGGTGATCGAAACCGTTTGTCCGACCGAGAAGGTATTTCCCACCGTGTATGTGACGTCAGCAGTGGTCGCCGAGGCTGCGGTGACATTTGCAGAGCCTGCGGGGATCTTTGTTGTGTTGGCCACGGTGAACGTGGTATCGGTGCGACCTGTGATCTGAACCCCGTTCAGGTTGAACGCAGCCTTGGAAAGACCGGTGATCGAAACCGTTTGTCCGACCGAGAAGGTATTTCCCACCGTGTATGTGACGTCAGCAGTGGTCGCCGAGGCTGCGGTGACAGTCGCAATGATTGCCTCGTTCAAGCCGACGGAGCCCACGGGCTTGAGCCCCTTGAAACTGCCGGTCGAAGGGCTGCTCGTTGTCATGTTGTAGGAGAAGATCGCATTCCCGCCTCCACCGGTGCCCACGCTCGACGCGCCGGTCACGTAGATGAATCCGGTGCCGATGAAGCCAGCACCAGACGACACCGTGAGCGAGTTCGTCGTCGGGTGTGACAGCTGGCCAAACGTTGTATTGGCTGATGTCGTCGTCGCACTGGCCGCCTGAGTGACAACCGTGCTTTCCTTGAAAGTCGTGTTGCCGTTGCCCGCTGCCAAGGCCAGAGACGTAAAGGCCTGGGTCGTCTCGGTGTTGGTCACACCGGCGTATGACACGAGTGCGAAGGGGGGTGGATTCGCCGCAGAAGAAGTAGGCTGGGTGATCAGCAGGTAGTTCGCGCCCGGTCCGGGAGCGAAGCCCGTCACGTTCTGCACCTGAATGCCGCCCAGTGCCGCATTGTCGACCACCGATGCAAGCGTTTCACCGATCGTGAGGCCGGCGGGGGTGGTGTGAGGGGCTGCCGAGAGGGCGTACCGCCGCTCTAGTCCCTCGAGCGCAAGTTGCATGGCTCGCGGCCGGCGGCGGGCCACTCCTTGATTTCGGGCCGGAAAGTATTTCTGCGATGCCATGACGACTCTCCGGGCGTGTGATACTGCTGATGCGACGGAAAGAACCTGACGCGAACGACCGAGACCCACGGAGTGGACGCGGAGGCGGCCAATCGGTGAGCCGGTCGTGATGGATATATTGGACAACCGAATGACCGGCGGGGCAAATAAAAACCGAAAACCTTTTTTATCACCAGCGACCCCGGAGCGTGAGCGATGGGATTCCCCGGGCCCCGATCCCCCACGCCCCATACAAGCCCGGAGCGTGAGCGATGGGATCGGCACGACGTTTGACGCAACGCCCGGTGTGGCTTCCGATCCCCCGGCTCACGCCGAGGGCTTGTATGGGGAACCTGACCGCGCCCGACTACCCACCCAGTAGGGCCGATGTCGCCCGCTGGAGGGCCTCGTCCACGGCCCCCGTATCACCCGCCTCAGCTACGATCCGTACGATCGGCTCGGTGTTGCTCGACCGCACGAGCAGCCAGCCGCCGTCCCAGTCGAGCCGCAGCCCGTCCAGCCGGCTGACACGGGCCCGGGGAAAGGCCCGCTCAATCCGGTCGAACGCCCGAGCGAGCGCGGGGCCGCGGGTCTCCGCCGACAATTCGACCTTTGTTTTCTTCATGATCATCTGCGGCAACCCGCGAGCCAGGCTCTCGATGCTCGTGATGCCCCCTTCGACCCGATCGTTGCCGCCAGCCGTGCACATCCGCTCGAGCACCAGAGCCATCGCCACGAAGCTGTCTCGGACCAGCACAACCCGCGGATCGATCACGCCACCGTTTCCCTCGCCGCCGAGAATGGCGCCGGAGGCGAGCATCGCGTCCACGACGTTCGCTTCTCCCACGGCCGACACCTGGCAGGGCACGCCGTATGTCGCGGCAATCGCCGCCGCCATGCCGCTGGTGGAGCAGTTGACCACGATCGGCCCCGGCGTCTTCGCGAGCACCGCTTCGACGGCCAGGCTGAGCGTCGCCTCCTCGCCAATGAAACGTCCCTCGGCCGTGGCGATTGCCAACCGGTCGGCGTCGGGATCCTGAAAGAAGCCGACATCTGCGCGGGCTAATGTGATCCGCGGCAGCATGGCGGCGAGGTTCTCGGCCGTGGGCTCAGGGAGATGGTCAAAGAGACCGTCGGGCTCGCCGCCGTCGATCGTGACCTCGCAGCCGAGATGCTCGAGCAGCGGCCGGGCGACCCGGCTCCCCGCCCCGTGCCCCGAGTCGAGCCAGACCCGCGGCCGGCAGCGGCGAATCGCTTCCACATCGACCGTCTTCGCCACCAGCGCGATGTGGGCCGGTCCACCGTCCACCTGACAAACGGTTCCCGGTCTCGAAACGGTCTGGCCTCGAGTCTCGGCGACCGTCGTTGGCGCCTGAAAATGTCGGAGCACCTCGGCCCCGGCCACCGCCGGGAGCACGCGTCCTTCAGCAGAAAAAAGTTTGAGCCCGTTGTAGGCCGCGGGGTTGTGGCTGGCCGAGATCTGAATACCGCCGGCGGCCTGCTCCTGTCGCACGACGATCCCGACGGTAGGCGTGGCCGCGATGCCGCAATCGATCACGTCGCGGCCCGATCGCGTGAGGTGTTCCGTGATGGCGGCCGCCAGGAGTGGCCCGGAGGTGCGGCCGTCGCGGCCGATCACGATCGGCCCGGGGGGCAGCGTGGCGGCGAAGGCTGCGACATACCGAACCGCCACGTCGGGCGTGAGGCTGCCGCCGACGATGCCGCGGAGCCCGGAGACACTGACGATCAGTGTGTCACGAATCAGGGGGTCACGAATTGGTTCACTGCCGGTTTCGCCCATCGGGCATGTCGATCCTGTTTTCGAGGTGTGCGGTCCGCGACGCTGCGAGTATAAAACCGCCGGCTGAGTTCGGCACACCGATCGTTCCCTGCCAGTCGTTCCCTGCCAGCTTTCCGCACTGCAGTCCGGAGTCTTTCCTTCATGTCCACCGCCTCAGCCGCCTCCCAGGCCCCCCGCCTCGCCGCCATCGATGCCGCCCACGCCGCGGGCACGATCACCGATCACTCCGCCCGCACCATGCGGGACTGGCTCACGCAGCCCCGCTATACGGAGTTTGCCGGGGAACTGGCGACGCGGATCGACCGGGCCGCCGTTGAACCCGCGGTCTGGAAGGAACTCGACGACGTCTACTGGACGGTGATCCCGTTCGGCACGGGGGGCCGCCGCGGCAGGATGTATCCGGTCGGGTCCAACGCCATCAACGACCGCACGATCGGCGAGAGTGCCCAGGGGCTGGCCGACTACGTTCGGAGCGTCATGGCCCCCGGGGACGAGCCCTCCTGCGCGATCGCCTACGACACCCGCCACCGCTCCGAGCACTTTGCGAGGCTCTGTGCCGAGGTGCTCCTCGCAGCCGGCTTCCGGATTTTTTTCCTGCGCGGCTTCCGCAGCACACCGGAGCTTTCGTATGCCGTCCGCCACACGGCCAGCACCTGCGGCATCATGGTGACGGCCAGCCACAATCCACCCAGCGACAACGCTGTGAAGGTCTACTGGGCCGGCGGCGTGCAGGTGTTGCCGCCGCATGACAAGGGAATCATCGACCGCGTGATGCGGTGCGACGCCGTGCACCGCGAGGATTTCGATGCCGGCATCGCCGCCGGCCGCGTGCAGTTTGTCGAGCTGGAGATCGATCCGGCCTTCGTCGCGGCAGTGGTCAGGCAATCGACGGCCGGTCCGCGGAACGTCTCCATTCTCTACACGCCCCTGCATGGCGTGGGGGCCAGTGCCGTGGTGCCGGTGCTCGCCGGTGCCGGCTTCCAGCAGGTGCGGCTCTACGGACCGCAGGCGATGCCCGATGGCGATTTCCCGAACGTGCCCGGCCATGTGGCAAACCCCGAGAATCCCGCGGTGCTCGAAGGGGCCATCGCCGAGGCCATGAGCCGTGGCGACGACCTCGTCATGGCGAGCGATCCCGACTGCGACCGCCTCGGTGCGGCAGCGCCGCTGACGTCCGCGGCCGCCAGCCCGTGGCAGACGTTCACCGGCAACCAGCTGGCAGCCCTGCTCGTCGACTGGGTGCTTTCCAGTCGCCAGCGGCTCGGCACGCTCTCGGCGACCGACCACGTGATCACCACGCTCGTGACGACAGGAATCGTGCGTCGCATTGCCAAGGCCTACGGGACGAAAGCCATCGACACGCTGCAGGTCGGCTTCAAGTGGATCGGGCAGGCAATCGACCTGATCGGCCCCGACCATTTTGTCTTCGGCTGCGAGGAGTCGCACGGCTATCTGGCCGGCACGCATGTCCGCGACAAAGACGCCAGCGTGGCCGCGCTTCTGCTGGCCGAACTCTCGGCCGCGCTCAAGTCGCAGGGCACGACGCTACACGAGCAACTCGATACCCTCTTCTGCACGCATGGCTGCCACCTCGAGCGGCAGGTGGCGATCACGCTCCCGGGTGCGGCGGGCATGGACCGGATGCGGGAGATCATGGCAACCCTGCGAGCACAGCCGCCGGCGGCGCTCGGCGGCCTGCCGGTGGCGCGGGTCCGCGACTATGGCAGCCTCACCACCTCGACGGCCGGCTCGGTGGCCGTGCCCTTTGCCGGTGCGAAGGGGGATCTCGTGATGTTCGACCTCGCATCGCCAGCCGAGCCGGCACCGAGCCTCGCCGCAGCAGACGTCGCGGCCGGGCGTTTTCCGGCACTGGCAAACGGCGTGGCGGCCCGCCCCTCGGGCACAGAGCCGAAGATCAAATTCTATCTGTTCGCGGTGGCACCGCCGTGCGGCCAACCGCAGCTCGCCACAACGAAGGCGAGTCTGACGCAGCGACTCGACCTGATGGAACGCGACCTCCGTTCGCTCGCTGGCGTCTGATCGAGTAGGGGGCGGCCCGAACGCGCAGCACAGGGCAAGTTAAAAACTCGCCCCCACGGGGAGCGGCTCATGATGGCCCCTCATAATTGAGGCTCATGGTTGAGGTTTGAGGGGAGGGCTGCCCGTTGCCCCGAGAGCCGGCGTTGCTGACAAGCGCAGGCAGGATGCCGGAGCGCAGTCAGCATCGAGCGAGCGCAGGGCAGGATGCCCGGAGCGAGCGTCCGGCTTTCGGGGCACGGGCAGCCCGAACGCGCAGAGCAGGGCAAGTTACAAACTCGCCCCCACGGGGAGCGTCCGGCGACTGGGCACGGGCGGCACGGTTCCGGCGGGTAGCACACCATCGGCTAGAATGCGGGTGTGAGCGAAAACGAATCACCCGACGCCGCGGAATCCACCCCCGCCGACACCGACCAACTGGCAACCACCGGCGATCGGGCAGCTGCTGCCCGGAAAGTCAAATCGTTTCCGCAGACGCCGGGCGTCTACCTCATGAAAGACGCCGCCGGCCGGGTGATCTATGTCGGCAAGGCGAAAAATCTGCGGGCCCGGGCCTCGAGCTATTTTCTGAAGGCGGCCGAGCAGGATCGCCGGACGGCCGATCTCGTGCAGGAGATTCGCGACATCGACTACCTCGAGGCTGACAGCGAGGTCGACGCGCTGCTGCTCGAGAGCCGGCTCGTCAAGGACGTGCAGCCGAGGTTCAATTCCGACCTCAAAGACGACAAGACGTTTCCCTACCTGCAGATCACGACCCACGAGGACTTTCCGCGGGTTGAGTTCACCCGCACGCCGAGGCAGAAGGGCGTGAAGCTCTACGGCCCGTTCACGAGTGCCGGCAGCCTCCGCGGCGCGATCGTGGTGCTGCAGCGAATATTCAAGTTTCGCACCTGCTCGCTCGACATCGATGCCGGCGACGACCAGTGGCGGTGGTTCAGGCCCTGCCTGCTCGCGTCGATCGGCCAGTGCACCGCGCCCTGCAACCTGCGGATTTCGAAGGAAGAATATCGCCGCGACATCAACCGTTTGAAGACGTTTCTCGATGGCGGCAAGAAGCGACTTCTCGAAGAGATGAAACAGGAGATGCTTGCCGCTTCAGCAACGTTGGCATTCGAGCAGGCGGCGCGGCTCCGCGACGAGATCCGTCTGTTGGAGACGCTCGACCAGCGGGGCGACCTCGAGGAGCATGTGCAGCCGGAGGTGTTTCTCGTCGATCCCAAGAAGGGACTGGCGGGACTGGAAAAGGTGCTCGGCCTCAAGGCGCCGCCGCGGGTGATCGAGGGAGTCGACATCGCGCACTTGGCCGGCAACGAGACGGTCGCGAGCCTCGTGCAGTTTATCGACGGGCTGCCCTTCAAACCGGGCTACAAACGCTACCGCATCAAGACGGTATCCGGCATCGACGACTTCAAGAGCATCCACGAGGTGGTGTCGCGACGGTTTGCGCGGCTTGTCCGGGAAGGGGCGTCGCTGCCTGACATCTTTCTGGTGGACGGCGGCAAGGGACAGCTCTCGGCGGCAATGGATGCGCTCGAATCGCTGGGCATCGAGGCCCCCTGCGTGATTTCGCTGGCGAAGCGTGAAGAGGAGATCTTCGTGCCGGGCCGCAGCGAGCCGCTGCGGCTCTCGAGAGATTCCTATTCGTTGCGACTGCTGGAATACGTCCGTGACGAAGCCCACCGCTTCGCGCAGCACTACCACCACCTGCTGCGGAACAAGCGATCCTTCGACGAACTGCCCTGAGTGGTTGCGAGTGAAGCGGCGATGTACTCACGGACAAGTTACAAACTTGCCGCCACGGGAAGAATGTTTGCTCACGGACAAGTTGCAAACTTGCCGCCACGGGAAGGCTGTTTGACTCACGGACAAGTTACAAACTTGCCGCCACCAAGATTTCTGCGGAAGCCGTCTCATCCTGAGACGGCTTCCAGAACCGCATAGAAAGCCACTCTTACCCGAGGCGTCTCATCCTGAGACGCCGCCAGCAGCATACTCACGCATCTGTCAGCGCAGGCTGTGCCGCAGCGCATGGACGGACCGATATTGAAGCGGTACGATTGAAGGGTGCTGCGTTCATCCAAGGGGAGGCTCTTTCCATGTCGAGCGTGTTTCACAACGGGTCGCGGGGATGCGGTGCGGGGCCTGCTGGCCGCCGCGATTTTCTTCACGTCGGGGCGCTCTCGGCCCTGGGGCTTTCCCTGGGCGGCTACCTGCGTGGCAGGTCGGCTTCTGCTGATACAAAATCGTTTGCCCACTTCGAGGGCACGGCGAAGAGCGTGATCCATATCTGGCTGCCGGGCGGCTGGGCACAGCAGGAGACGTTCGACCCAAAGCCGCTGGCGCCGGCTGAGTACCGCGGCGACATGAAACCGATCGACACCGCGCTTGTGGGCGTGCAGTTCAACGAACTGCTGGTCAAGACTGCGGCGATCGCCAACAAAATCACCGTCGTTCGTTCGATGACACACGGCGAGGCGGCCCACGAGCGGGGCACGCACAACATGTTCACCGGCTACCGTCCAAGCCCCGCGCTCACCTTCCCAAGCTTCGGTAGCGTTGTCTCCCACGAATATGGTCCGCGAGCCGACCTACCTCCCTACGTGAGCATTCCGAACCTCCCGGCGCCAGACGCCGGCGCGGGCTATCTCGGCAGCGCGTTCGGCCCATTTGCGATCGGTTCCGATCCCGCCAACGCCGACTTTACGGTGAGGGATCTCGCGCTGCCCAAGGGGGTCGATGCGGAGCGGTTTTCCACCCGCCAGCGTCTTCGCGACGCCGTGGGCCGCCACTTCCAGCGGCTCGAGGGATCGGAAAATCTTGCGGCGATGGACTCCTTCTATCAGCGTGCCTACTCGCTGGTGAGTTCTGAGCAAGCCCGTACCGCCTTCGACATCAAGGCGGAGCCTGATCCGGTCCGCGACGACTATGGCCGCAATGCCGCCGGCCAACGCATGCTGCTGGCGAGGCGGCTCGTCGAGGCAGGCGTGCGATTCGTCACGCTCTCCTACGGTGGGTGGGACATGCATCAGAAAATCACCGACAGCATGAAAAACACCCTGCCGGCGTTCGATCAGGCATACGCCGCCCTGATTCGTGACCTTGACCAGCGTGGGCTGCTGGAATCGACGCTGGTAATGGTCTCGAGCGAATTCGGCCGCACACCCCGCATCAACAACGACGCCGGCCGGGATCACTGGCCCAAGGTATTCAGCGTGCTGCTCGCGGGGGGCGGCATCAAGGCAGGCACCGTCTACGGTTCGTCCGATGCGATCGCAGCCGAACCACAAGACAATCCGCTCACCGTCGAGGATCTGGCAACGACCGTCTACCACTGTCTGGGCATCGTCGCCGACAAAGAGCTGATGGCCCCCGGGAACCGTCCCGTCGAGATCGTCGACGGTGGCAAGGTTCGCAACGACCTACTGGCCTGACCGGGAGTCCTCTGACCGCAATCGGAAGCCATCGAGCCGCGTCATGATCATGCACTGTTTCATCAAGCGACTGCGGATAGCCTTTGCCGGCCGGATGGTGGGGGCGTTGTCGCTTCTGCTGGCAAGTGTGGCGGCGGCCGCGCTCGTGCCGGCCACCGCAGCTCGGGCGGAACTCACGATCGACCGCATCGAACCGGCCGGCGGCCCTCGCGGAACAGAACTCGAGATCACGCTCGCGGGAAAGGAATTCGTCGATCCGGAGCAGCTCTGGTTTGAGGACGGGGCCATTGCGGTGCTCTCGCTGACAGCCGTCGATGCCACCCATGTTAAAGCCTCAATCCGCATTCCGGAGGACTGCCCGCTCGGCCTGCATCGGCTACGGCTCCGCACAAAGCAGGCGCTTTCCGAACTACGGATGTTTCGAGTCGGCAGCCTGCCCCAGTCGGCGGAGGTTGAACCCAACAACGACCCTGTATCGGTGATGTCGAACGGCCAACCGCCGGCCGTCGTGCACGACGGCCGCACGATCACTGGTGTGATCACTGGCGAAGACATTGATTGTTTTCCGGTGCGGGCTGCCGCCGGAGAAAGGATCTCCGTGGCCATCGACGGCATCCGGCTCGATCAGGAGATGTTCGATCCTTTCATCGAGATCGTGGATGATCGCGGTTTTGTGCTGGCCGCCTGCGACGACCACCCGCTCCTGGGGCAGGACGCGATGCTTGCCGTGACGGCGCCCGCTGACGGCATCTATTATCTGCGGGTGCGCGAGAGCGCGTATGGTGGCAACAGCGGCTGTGTCTATCTGCTGCACGTTGGCAGGTTTCCGGTGCCGCATGTGGCCTGGCCGCCGGGCGGCGTTCCGGGAGCGAAGCTCGACGTCGAGTGGCTGGGGGATCCGTCCGGACCGTTCCGCACGACAGTCGTGCTGCCAACGCAGGGCGACCAGACAGGGCTGGCCGAGGTATGGCCCGAGCGGGATGGCCTGGTGTCACCGGTCGGCGTGCCCTTTCGGATCTCGAGCGTGGCGGCCACGACGGAGTCGGAGCCAAACGACGAGCCGACCCTGGCCACGCGGGTTTCGGTGCCGGCAAACGTCGTCGGCCGGATGGACGCCACGGAGGATGTCGACTGGATTCGCGTCGAGGCGGCGAAGGGATCGTCGTGGCGGATTCGCGGCCGTGGCCGCCGACTGGGTTCGCCCATCGACCTGGTCGTCAACCTTCACCGGGACGATGCCAAGCGGGAGAAGATCACCGGCAACGACGACGCCGACGGCCCCGACAGCGACGTCAGGGTCAAGACGCCCGACCAGGGCTCGTTTCTAATCCGCGTCAACGATCATCAGCGACGGGGAGGAGCCGAGTTCGTCTACTGGATCGACATCGAGCCATCGGAACCGGGTGTCACCGCATCGGTGCCGCCGGGGCGATCCAATTCGCAGGAACGGCTCGTGGCCTCGGTTCCGCGTGGCAATCGCACTGCGCTGGTCTTCAACACAACGCGAAACGACTACGACAAAGACGTGCAACTCGCCTTTACCGGCCTGCCGGCGGGAGTGAGGGCGATCGTGTCGCCGGCCGTGGGCAAGGCCCCGGGCACCATCGTGGTCTTCGAGGCCACGACGGAGGCCGCCCCGGCCGTGAGCATGGCGACGGTCGCCGTACAGTCGATCGCGACCGGTGACGCAGCCGCCAACACTGGTGACGCAGTCGCTACGATCGGCGGCCTGCGGCAGACGACCGAGCTTGTCTTTGGCCAGCCGAATAACGCGACCTACCGTACGACTGTGAGCGACCGCCTGCCTGTCGCCGTTGTCGAAGGGGCGAACATCCGCATCGAGGTCGAGCCCCCGGTGGTTCCGCTGGTGCGGCGGGGCAGCATGGACCTGCGGGTGAAGATCGTCCGCGAGCCGGGTTGCACCGGCAAGGTCAAGCTGGCGTTGCCCTTCAAGCCGCCCGGTGTCGGCGGTGCTGCGGCGGTCGAGGTGGGGGAAAACGAGACCGAGGCGGTCTACCCGATCAACGCCACGGCCGATGCGAGCCTGAACGAATGGCCGCTCGTGGTCACCGCGGCAGTCAAGGGTAAGGAGAGCCTCTCCGGCTGGGTGTCGAGCCTGCCGGTCACCGTTCGCGTCGCCGAGCCGCTCGTTGAACTGGCTGCGGAGAAGGCTGTTACCGAGCCAGGTCGCGACACCCAGATCATCTGCAAGGTGACCAAGAGCGGTTTGTTTGAGGGTCTTGCCAAAGTCAAACTGATGGGGCTGCCGGCGAAGACCGAGGCTCCCGAGCTCGACCTCGCGGCGACCGCGACGGAGCTGGTGTTTCCCGTCTCCATCGCGGCCGACGCCCCTGTCGGCCGACACGAAAACGTCTTCTGCCAGGTCCGCGTGCCGATGGCGGGCACATGGGTCGTGCACGCGATGCCCGGCACCCATCTCCGCATCGACAAACCATTGGCGAAGCCACCATCGAAGCCACCATCGAATCCCGGCAAAGCCGCTGCTGCAGGCCAGAGGGCCGACGCCACGAAATCGGCCGTCACCCCGAAAAAGGAGTCAGGCTCGTGAGGATGCCACTGGCTGGAATCCTGACCGTAATTGCCTGGCTGGGATGCCTGGGCAGCGGCCTGCGGGCCGCCGAACCGGTTGCCATCGCGGTCTATCCACCCGTCGTCCAGCTCGACTCCGCCCGCGATAGCCAGCAGATCATCGTGCAGGTAAGGCTCGCCGACGGCCGCACGACCGACATCACCGGGCTGGCAGCCGTCAGCCTGTCGGACCCGAAACTGGCCACACTTGAACGAGCCTCGCTCGACACGTCCACCGGGCACTCGGGCCGTCTGGTGCTCCGACCGGTCGCCGACGGTGATGGATCGATCCTTGTCTCGTATGGAGGCCAGGAGGTTTCGGTGCCTCTCCGCGTGGTTTCGGCGACATCCAATCCGCCCCTCTCTTTTCGACTCGACGTGATGCCGGTCTTCGCGCGGGCGGGCTGCAACATGGGCAGCTGTCACGGGGCCGCACGCGGCAAGGATGGTTTCCGGCTGTCGCTCTTCGGCTTCGATGCGGCGGGCGACTACCACCGCATCACCCGCGAATTGCCCGGGCGACGAATCGATCTCGGCAATCCCCGGGCCAGCCTGCTGTCGCTCAAGGCCACGGGATCTGTGCCACACACCGGCGGCAAACGGTTTGAGGCCGATAGCGACCTCGCCTCACGGATCGAGCAGTGGATCGCCGCCGGTGCACCAGACGATCCGGGGCCCGATCCTGCCAAGAGCGTGCCGGCAATCGCAACGCTCGACCTCTATCCGCCAACGGCCTTGCTCGAGTCTGGCGGCCCGCCACAGCCGCTCGTCGCGGTCGCCCGCTTTTCCGATGGCACGGATCGGGACGTCACCGACCTGGTGTGGTATGGCTCGAGCAACGAACCGACGGCGCAGGTTACCCCCGCCGGAGTGGTCTCGCCGGGAGCCCGCGGCGAGGCATTCGTGATGGCCCGCTACGACACGATCACGACCGGCGTCCCGCTGATCATCGTCCCCAAAGATCTGGTCTTCTCGTTCCCCGACAGCGGCAGCACGCAGGGCGGCCATACCTGGATCGACGAACTCGTCGATGCCAAGCTGGCCAGCCTGCGAATCGCGCCGTCAGACGTGTGTGACGACGAGACCTTTCTGAGGCGGGTCACACTCGATCTTATCGGCCTCGTGCCAACCCCCGACGAACGGGCCGCATGGCTGGCCGACACGGCGCCCGGCAAGCGAGCCCGCGTGGTCGAGGAGCTCATGACACGCAAGGAGTTCGTCGAACTCTGGGTGATGAAGTGGGCGGAGATTCTGCAGATCCGCTCGCAGGGCAACGACGTCAGCCCCAAGGCTGCGATTCTCTACCACCAGTGGCTCGACCGTCGCATCGCGGCCAATGAGCCCGTCGACACCATGGTGCGGGATCTGCTCACCGCCTCCGGAGGCACGTTCGACAATCCCGCCACCAACTATTTTCAACTCGAACGCAACACCTTGAAGCTCACGGAAAACGTGGCCCAGGCATTCCTCGGCATGCGAATCCAGTGCGCGCAGTGTCACAATCATCCATTCGATCGCTGGACGATGGACGATTACTACGGCTTCGCCGCCTTCTTCACGCAGATCGGTCGGAAGCGGGCCGGCGATCCGCGGGAAGCGATCGTCTTCGACTCCGGCAGCGGCGACATGAAGCATCCGGTCACGGGCAAGCCGGTGCCGCCGACCTTTCTCGGGGGGGGACAGGCAGCGGTGTCGGACCGCGACCGCCGCCAGGCGGTGGCGGCGTGGATCACCTCGCCCGACAACCCGTTCTTCGCCCGCCACATCACGAACCTGACATGGGCACATTTTCTTGGCCGCGGCATCGTGCATGAACCAGACGACGCGCGGGTCAGCAATCCGCCATCGAATCCCGCGCTGCTCACCGAACTCAGCCGCCGTTTCGCCGCCTCTGGGTGGGATTTCCGCGTGCTCGTCCGCGACATCGTCAACTCGCAGACCTACCAGCGGTCGAGCGAATGGAACGAATCAAACCGCACCGACAGCGTCAACTTCTCGCATGCTGCTGTTCGCCGGGTGCGTGCGGAGGTACTGCTCGACGTGCTGGCCGAGGTGACCGAGACCAAGAACAAGTTTCCCGGCATGCCGCTCGGAGCCCGCGCTGTGCAGGTGGCCGACGGTCGCACGACCACCTACTTTCTCACGACGTTCGGACGGGCGACCCGCGAGGATGTCTGCACCTGCGCTGTCAGCATGGACCCAAGCCTGTCGCAGGCGTTGCACCTGCTCAATGGCGACGCCGCCAACGACCGGATCCGGCAGGGGAAATTGATCGAGCGGCGGCTCGCGGCGGGAAGCAGTCCGACGGCGGTCATCGATGAACTCTTCGTCCGCTGCTACTGCCGGATGCCCACTGAACGGGAGCGAATCGAGACGCTCGTCAACGTTGTCGGTGCCGCCGACACCAGGCAGGCGCTCGAAGACGTCTTCTGGGCGCTGTTGAACTCACCGGAATTCATCTTCAACCACTGAGATGGCCCAATCATGTCCAGCCGCCACAGGAGCCACGGCCACCACGGGAGCCAGTTCTGCTCCGCCTTCATGCTTGCGGCGGTCACAGCCGCCATGGCCCATGCCGCCGACGCCCCGCCCACGTTTGAAGAACACGTGCTGCCGATCTTTCGCGAAAAGTGCTGCGGCTGCCACAACCCCGATAAGAAGAAGGGGGGGCTCGACCTCACAAGCCATGGCCAGACGATGGCAGGAGGGAGTTCCGGGGAGGTGGTCGCGGCGGGGGACGCCGATGGATCCTATCTCTGGCAGTTGGCCAGCCATGCCTCCGAACCAAAAATGCCGCCAGAGTCTGACGCACTCGCCCCTGATTTGCTCGATGTCATCAAACGCTGGATCACTGGGGGCGCAATCGCACGCGTGGGTGGACCGGCCGTTGCCCGCAAGACGACGGCCCTGACGCTCGCTGCCGACGCGATGTCCGCTCCGGAGGGCCCGCCGGTGATGCCTCCGCGACTCTCCCTGGAAGTGATCACTGAGGCTTCCCGTCCTACGACGATCACGGCCTTGGCGGCCTCGCCGCACGGGGAACTGGCGGCTGTGGGCGGCCGTGGGCAACTGCTGCTGTATCACACGACGTCGCTCGACCTGATCGGCGTGCTGCCGTTCCCGGAAGGCGTGATCAAGACGGTCCGCTTCACCCGGAATGGGAAACTGCTGCTGGCGGCCGGGGGGGAGGCCGCCAAGAGCGGGCGGGCGGTGGTCTGGGACGTTGCCACGGGCACGCGGATGTCCGTTCTGGGTGACGAATACGACGAGGTGCTGGCAGCCGATCTCTCACCGGATCAGCGGCTGGTCGCCTTGGGCGGCCCCGCGAAGATCGTGCGACTGCTGACGACCGCCGATGGCGCGGTGGAGAGCGAACTCCGCAAGCACACCGACTGGGTGACGGCACTCGAGTTCTCCCCAGCGTCTTCTGCGGCGGGAGACCTTCTCGCCACGGGCGACCGTGCAGGCAATCTCTTCCTCTGGGAGCCGCGTGGTGGTCGTGAGTATGGCACGCTCAAGGGGCATACGGCTGCGATCACCTCAATGGCTTGGCGTCCGGATGGAGGCCTGCTCGCCACGGTGTCGGAGGACGGATCGCTGCGACTCTGGGATCCGAAGAACTCGTCGCAGGTCAAGACCTGGCAGGCGCATGCGGGCGGCGCAGAGAGCGTGGCCTGGCTGCGGGACGGTCGCCTCGTCACCACGGGCCGTGACCGCCGCATAAAACTCTGGGCGGCAGACGGCAAAATGGAGCGCGAGACCCCGGCACTCGCCGACATCGGCACGCGGGTGGCAATCGCCGCCGACGGTGGCCGCATCTTTGCCGGCGACTGGAGCGGCGCGGTGACGGTGTTCACCACCGTCGACGCGGCCCAGGTCGGCATGCTCGACACCAATCCCGCACCGCTGGCCCGGCGGCTTGGGGATGCGGAAAAACTGCTGGCGGATGCATCCGCCGCCGACCAGACCGCCGCAGAGAAGGCCAAGACGACCGCCGATGCTATGCAGGTGGCCGAATCGCAGGTAGCCGCGGCCCGCAAGGCGTTGGAGGAGGCGGAGGAAGCCGCGCAGGCCGCTCATGCCGGGCAGCAAGCGGCAGCCAAGAGGGTCGACCGCTGGCGGGCGGAAGTGGAGTTCTCGCGGTCGCAGTCGATTCGGGCGAAATAGGCCCCCCGACCCAATCCTGTTCGCCATGCCGCGCGACACCCCATCGTAGCGGGCGGCCATCCCCTGCCGCATACGCCTGGCCCCCGCAGCCTGCCCCCCCGCAGCCTGCCCCCCCGCAGCCTGGCCTCCGCAGCCCGCCCAGTGCACCGGCCTCGACGTGTCGGCGATCGGCTACTCTTGATTCGCCGCACTCCTTTCCCCATGATCCCGCCCCGCGAAAAGCGTGGTGCAAGAGGCTGGGCAGAGGAGCGGTGCTGTGGCCGGATTCGGGAATCAACTGTGGTGCCTGCCTGCCACCGGCATTCGTGCGGCAGCACGACCGTTGTTGATCGTCGCGGGCCTGATCGTGTTGGCCTGGGCCCCGCCCTTCACAGTCGCCGCTGAGCCGACCCCGACGGACAGCGCCCTGCCCCTGCCGATCATCGAAGCCGGCACGCTGGTGGAAGATCCCGGCCGCGACCGCTGGAACCGGGTCGTGCTCCTGGCCACGCCGCGATTTACCAGCGGCGACGTAGACGACGTCTCAGAGGCGATCAAGGAGACCGTCGCCAGGTTCACATTCGCAATCCTCGCCACGGTGCGGCCGGCACCGGCTGGCAGCGACGACACTGGCCCACGTCACGAGTTGGTCGAGGTCGGTGTGGGCTACTGCACACTGGTGCATGAACAACTGACCGTGGTCGCCCCCGATGCGACACTCGACGGCATGTCGCTCGACTTTCTCGCGAAGCAGGTGCTGACGGCCAAGCAGAAGACGCTCAGAGACATGCTCTGTGTCGGACGGCATGGTCAGGCCGTCGTGTTCGACGCCCCCACGCTCATGCTACGGGACGACGACCACAAGGATCTCCTTGTCAGACACCTCGTGCGACTTGAGCCGGAATCCGGCACCTGCTCGACCTGCACCTGGCTCGTGGCAACCGACGACGCCGGCAGTCGCAAGCCGCTGGAAGACCCGTTGCGGATCGTCGCCGAAGGCACCCGCGAAGAGCGGCCCATCCACGTGGACGGCGGACGGTTCACCTTCGGTTTTCCCACGAAGCAGGCCTTTGCCGTGGAGGATCTACCACCCGGCCGACGCGTCGATTGGTCCGCCTCCCTGCGGATTGCAGCCGACATGCCCGCCTATTCCTCTCCGGCACTCGAACGGCTGACGGTGGAACTCGACACGGCCGTCGCCAGCCTCGCCACGCTACGATCCGCGGAACGTTAGAGCGTCCGATTCTCAGTTGCCCCATACAAGCCCGGAGCGTCAGCGATGGGGTCGGCACGAAGATTGACCCGACGCCATCTGTGGCTTCCGATCCCCCGGCTCACGCCGGGGGCTTTTATGGGAAAGTTCGCCCCGCGTTCCACTTCCCATACAAGCCCGGAGCGTCAGCGATGGGGTCGGCACGAAGATTGACCCGACGCCATGTGTGGCTTCCGATCCCCCGGCTCACGCCGGGGGCTTTTATGGGGGAGTTCGCCCCGCGTTCCACGCCCCATATAAGCCCGGAGCGTCAGCGATGGGGTCGGCACGAAGATCGACCCGACGCCATGTGTGGCTTCCGATCCCCCGGCTCACGCCGGGGGCTTTCATGGGGCGCGACGAACGGAAGCAGTTCAGCCCATCGTCCTCACCGGCTGTGCATGTCGCACGACACGCCGCCGGCTGCCGGCACGTAGCACATGCGTGCGTAGTCCATCACCATGCGGTGGGCGCTGAATCGCCATGCCAGTGAACTGATCGAGTTCATCATCATCCGGATCCATGCCCTCGGCAGGCCATCGCTGTCACGGTCGTAGAACAGCGGGATCACCTCCTGCTCCAATACCTTGTAGAGCGCCTCGCCGTCACGGCGGTCGGTGATCTCGTCGTTGGAGTGTGTCTCGCCGCGGCCGATCGCGAAGCCGTTGCGGCCATCGAAGGCTTCCGCCCACCACCCGTCGAGGATCGAGCAGTTGAGACCGCCGTTGTAGACCACCTTCTGGCCGCTCGTTCCGGAGGCCTCCAGCGGCCGTCGCGGGTTGTTGAGCCACACGTCGACGCCCTGGATCAGGTGCCGACAGACGTTGATGTCGTAATCCTCGACAAACACAACGCGGCCGGCAAACCGGTTGTCGTGCCGCAGATTCGCGATCGTGCGAATCAGCGCCTTGCCCGGTTCGTCCGCCGGATGCGACTTGCCGGCGTAGATGATCTGGATCGGCCGGTCAGGGTTGCTGATCAAGCCATGCAAGCGGTCCAGATCGGCAAGCACGAGATCAGCCCGTTTGTAGGTGGCAAACCGGCGAGCGAAGCCGATCGTGAGCACGTTTGGATCGAGCACCGAACGGGCCAACTCCACAGCCTCATCGCACTCGCCACGCCGGCGGCACTGCCGGGCGAGCCGCCGCCGCACGAACTGCAGCAGGAGGTTCTTGAGTGCGTAGTGCGTCTCCCAGAGCTCACCCGGATCACACTCGTGGATTTTCTGCCAGATGTCAGGCTCGCCCATGCGGCGAAACCAGTTGGCGGGGAAGATGCGGTCGTAGAGTTGCAGCATCTGCCACGAGAGCCAACTCGGGACGTGCACGCCGTTGGTGATGTGACCGATCGGCACCTCCTCCTCGACCCGCCATGGCCAGAGTGCGGACCACATCTTGCGACTGACGTGGCCGTGCAGCGCACTGACGGCATTCGCCCGCCGCGACATCTTCAGGCCGAGCACCGTCATGCAGAACGGCTCGCCTTGATTGTGGGGTTCGACCCGTCCCAGTCCCATGAGTTGATCGTGGGAGATGCCGAGGGCATCCCGCATCGGTCCGAGGTATTCCTCGATCAGTCCACCGTCGAACCGGTCATGCCCGGCGGGCACGGGCGTATGGGTCGTGAACACGGTCTGACGGGCCACCCGGCGGACGGCGTCATCGAACGAGTAGCCGTCGCGTTCCATCCGCCCACGGACCGCCTCAAGCGTGGCGAAGACGGAATGTCCCTCGTTGAGATGATAGACGCCGGGCACGATTCCCATCGCCCGAATCGCCCGCACGCCGCCGACACCGAGCACGAGTTCCTGTCGGATCCGCAGCCGCGAATCGCCACCGTAGAGCCGGCTGGTGAGTTCGCGGTCTTCGGGGTTGTTCACCTCGACGTCTGAGTCGAGCAGGAACAGGTTGATGCGGCCCACCGCCATCCGCCAGACCTTCGCGAAGATGGGTCCCGATCGCGTGTCGATCTGCACTGTGATCTGCTGCCCGTCGGTACCGAGCGCGGGCTCGATCGGCAACGCCTCCGTTCGCGACTGCAGATACTCCTCGTGCTGATAGCCGTCGATGTCGAGTTGCTGCTTGAAATAGCCCTGGTCATAGAACAGGCCCACCGCAACCAAAGGAATGCCCAGGCCACTGGCACTCTTGATGTGGTCGCCGGAGAGCACGCCCAGACCGCCGGAATAGATCGGCACCGATTCGTGGATGCCGAACTCAGCCGAGAAATAAACTACCGGCTTCGATCCCAGCACGCCGGCGTGGACGTTGCTCCAGGTCGAATCACCGGCCATGTATTCCTTAAGCCGCCGATAGGCCTGGTTGATCCTGCTATAGAGCACGAGTTCGGCGGCGCGGGCTTCCAGCCGCTCGGGCGTGAACTCGCCCAGCAGCGCGATCGGGTTGTGGTCGAGTTGCCTCCACCGGATCGGGTCGAGTTCGCGAAACATGTTCGTGACCTCGGGATGCCAGCTCCACCAGAGGTTGCGGGCCAGTGCCATGCACTTGTCGTAAAGATTCTGAGGAGACAGTTCGTCCAGCTGCGGCGGTGCGAGTTTCCCGTGGCTGGAACTCCCGTTGGAAGAGGCGGTCGCGGCAGGGCTTCCGGCTGCAATGCTGCCGCTGAGTTCTTTGGCCTGGCTCATGGTGTGGCTCCGGACGTGAAGTGGAGATGGAGGGGGGAACCTGCCAGAAGGAACGGCAGTATACCGGTCGGCGATTTTCCTTCGACCCCCTCTGAAACGCCCCAGAGCGGGCTTGTCGTCCGTCCTGTGCGAATCGGCCGAGCCTCGACAGCCCGCAGCCTCGCGCAAACTGGTCTTGCCCGAAAACCGCTCACTCGATGAACTTTCCAGTCTGGCTCTTTTGGCTCGTTTGGCCCGTCTGGCTCTTTTTTCTCGCCTCGCTCGTCTGGCGACTGGGGCTCGAACGTTTTTCTTCCGGGAGTGCGCGGCATGGATGCCCCACGTAATATCGTTCTCGTCAAGCTCTCGGCCATCGGGGACGTGCTGCATGGCGTGCCCGTCGCTGTCGCGCTCAAGAGGCAGTTTCCCGACACGCGGATCGGCTGGGTGGTCGAGGGCCGCGCCGCCGACGTGCTGGCCGGCCATCCCGCGATCGACCATCTTTTCCGCCTGCCACGGGGCTGGATGAAATCGTGGCGTTCGCTCCGCGGGCTGCGCCGGCAACTGCTCGACTTCCGCGCCGATGTGGCGATCGACATGCAGGGGCTGCTCAAGAGCGCCGTTCCCACATGGCTGACGGGAGCACGGCTGCGGATCGGCCACGCCCGGCCGGAGGCCAGAGAGGGGGCATGGCTGGCCTACAACCGGGCCGTGCCGGCCACCGCCGCGCACGTGGTCGACCGCAATTGCGACCTGCTCTCGCCGCTTGGTGTTGGGAAGTCGTTGGCTTCCTTCGACATGCCCGACTGGCCGGTGAGCCGCCAACGTATGCAGGAATGGCTGGCGACGCTGCGGCTCGCATCCGCGCCGGTCGTCATCAATCCAGGTGCCGGCTGGCCATCGAAGATCTGGCCCGAGGAACGGTTCGCGGCAGTGGCCCGCAGCCTCCGCGACCGCCATGGGCTTACGTCGCTCATCGTCTGGGGAGGCGAGCGGGAACGCGGGAGCGCCGAGCGGATCGCCGCAGCCGCGCCGCATGCCACGGTCGTCGCGCCGCAGACGACGCTCCAAGACCTCGGTGCCCTCTGCCGGCTGTCGCGGCTGTTTGTTTCGGGCGATACCGGGCCGCTGCATCTGGCGGCCGCGGTGGGCACGCCGTGCGTCGGCCTCTTTGGCCCGGTGCCCGCCGACCGTAACGGCCCCTACGGCGGCATCCACGCGACGGTCGAGCCACCCCCGGCGTTGCGGCCGGCCTGGGAGCATCGCAAGACTGACACGCTCGCCATGGCAGGGATCGAAGTCGACCGCGTTGTGTCCACCTGCGAACGACTCCTGAAAAAAGCCGCCGCAGCGTGAGACGCGAGGCGGTGGCCGAAAGGTGGGCCGCGAGTTTTCTTGTGGCCGCGAGTTTTCTTGTGGCCGCGAGTCTTCTCGTGGCCGCGAGTCTTCTCGTGGCCGCGAGTTTTTAACTTGCGGTATCCGCGCGAGGGCACCGGACAAGTTGAAAACTTGCCGCCACGGTAGGACTCGTGGCCGCGAGTTTTCAACTTGCGGAATCCGGGCGACATCACCGGACACGTTCATCCACGCATGACGCTATCGCTCAAACGTGACGAACGCCACGGAGCGGGCCGGGAGTGTGCAGGTCGCTTTCCCCGCCGTCAGCGTCACAGGAATCTTCCGCACGAATTCCTTCACGTGCACGAGCAGCGGCGGGGCGTCTCGATCGGTGGCGTGGAGGAGCCGGGCCACACAGCGGGCCGCAGCGAAGTCGGGGAGGTCGATCGTAGCCAACACATCGTTCATTTCAGAACCGTTCACGACCATCACTTCGAGCCGGCCGCCATCCTTCGTGATCGACGCCATGGCCGGCGTCAGCGGCACCTCCGCGTCGGCCGGTCGCGCGGGATCACGATACTGCGGCGCCGTCCCATCGATCGCAACAAGTTCGTCGCCGAGGCGGTCGTTGAAGAGTCGGTACAGGCAGGAGAGCATCGATCGCTGCTCGGGCTTGTCGCCTGCGATCACCAGGAAGCCCGGATTGCCGCTGCCGCTGAAGAGCGTCCAGCCAGACGCCCCCTCGACGACGTTCTCGCGGGCGTAGTAGAGCAGACGGACCGCGCGATAGAGCGTGCCGACCGTATCGGAATTGCGGGCCACCTGCCAGGCCTGAGATCCGGGCGTTGCGGTGTGCAGCCCCCACTCCGAGTCGTAGATGAAGATGTCGCGGCCGGGATTGTAGGCGCGAATCAGGGCCTTGAGCCGGAGAGCATCGGCAAGTCGCTCGTGGTTATTGCCGATCACCGTCGCCTCGAAGCCGGCGTCGCTCTTGGGGAAGCCATAGAGGTGGGGGCAGACGTAGTCGTAGTGTCCCGCCGCATCACGCAGCACGGCGTTACCCCACTGGATGTGGCTCGGTTCCACTGAGATACCCACGAGCGCATCGGGCTGCGCCTCCTTGATCGCCCGACTGACGGCGACGACATGGTCGGCATAGTCGGCGGCCGAGGCGAATGCCTTGCCGCCGGCGTTCCAGATGGATACGTAGACCTCGTTGCCGATTTCCCAGTGGCGGAAGCCGAGCTTGTGGTCGCGGGCGTGTGCCACTGCCCGCCTCCAGGCCTCGGGCGCGAGCTTCGTGTTGGCATGCACGCCCTCCAGCTCGATCATCGACGTCTCGCGAGGAATGTCCAGCCGGTCGAGCAGCCAGGCCGTCTTGTCGAGGGCCGCCTCGGCCGAGCCGAACGGTTCGTCCTCCTCGAGCGCATAGAGCCGCGTCAGTGGGAGCTTCATCTCCCGCACGGCCCGTTCGAGCGACTCAGTCAGCACATACTCACCCGACGTGGAGAACGGCGCCGGCTGCCAGCGGCCGAGGCTCGAGATCGACAGGCCGCCCGCGAGCCGGCAGGGGGGGCCGAGCCGCTGCGCGGTCCGCACCCGCACCTCGAGGTCGGGGCCCGGCTCCAGCCGCAGGGGTAGCGCCGGAACGTCGAGCGACTTCGGATTGATCAGGCCGCTTGCGGCCGCGGCCGCGGCTGTCACGGCGACGTCGTCGAGCCAGAGCGTCCTGTCCTGTGTGAGGCCCGCGCCGGCCGCCGGAAAGAATGCGAAGTGCACATGTCGCGCCTCGTCCGCATAGCAGTCGCGGCCGGCCACGAATGAGAGCTGAAACTCCCGCCACTCGGCTCCGACATCGAACTGCCGATCGAGCACCTGCGGCCCGACCACGGGCGGCTTGAGCTGTGTGTACGACGCCACCGCCACGCGGATCGGCCCGGGCCGATCGCTCCGCGCCCAAAAGGAGAGCGTGTAGCGGGTGACATCGCGGGTTTCGATCGCGTTGTTGAACGGGTGCGTGACGAGCACGCCCCGCCACTCCCGCGGGTCGGCCGGCCGATGCACCCGGAGGCAGTCCTTGCCGCCATGCGGGTTCGACGTCTCACTGGTCATGCCGGGAGCCACCTGGGGGACGTCGAGCCCCCAGGCGGCCCAGGATCGGTAGAGATCGGAGACCGTCTTGAAGGGCGACTCGAAGTCGCCGTTGGCGAGCAGGTTGTCGCCGGCGACCGCCGCCGGACCGCAGCACCCGGCGAGGGCCCACCACAGAAAGAAGGCGCACCGAAGGAAGGTGTAAAGAGAGAGGGCAAAGAACCGCGTCACGCTGCCCATCAACTCACTTCGCGGACAGGTCGAACCGGAACTCATTGGGCGTCTTCGCGGTGACCTCCGCCGTGAGGCCGGAGGTCTCGATTCTCGCAAACCGCGCAGGGATCTCATTGACGAGCGTGCCTTTTTCCATCGAGGACTTCGAGATCGTCACGGCGTGCTTCCCTTCGACGGCGCCGTCCCCCGGGCGGAACGTCCGCAGGACGAATCTGCCCTGCAGGTCGGTCATGCCGACCGCGGTGAACGCATTGTTGTCGCGGTCGGGCCGCGTGATCGAGAGAGTGACCACGGCCTCCGCCACCGGAGCGCCATCGAGTGTGACCACGCCGCCGGTCGGAAACCGCGATGGCCACTGACGGCTCCACTCGTCTTCGCGGTACCGCGAGCAGCCCGCGAGCATGCTGGCGATGAGGACTCCGGCCAAGGCCGCCGCCCCCGCGTAACCGCTCGATAGGTTGCTCGCGATGCCCCGTCGTGTCGTTATCACAGAGCTCATGGGATGTTCACCCTTTCGGTGCCCGCCTTGGTTCCCATCGCACCCCAAACGCCATACGGGCTGTCGGCCAGCGTCCGGTACGTGCTTGGTGTGACAGCGTGGTTCGCCGGCGTCGGCCAGGCAGCAAGGTTGCCGGTGAAGATGTTCTCACTGATAAACGTCACCCGGCCGTCGGCGAACAACGCCTGCACGCCCCCCCCGTGCGTGCTGCGGGGCGGTACGACGCCGTTCTGCTGCCCCCAGGGCTGATTGCAGACGGGGCCGTTCGGGGGCAGGTTGGTCGTGAAGTTGACGGTGCCGTTCCAGCCGGTGTGCCATCGCATCCCGGGGGAGAGGTCTCGCGACCTGAGCTTGGTGGCATCCACAAACGCGGAGCCGCTCCACGTGGCATTGCAGTCACTCGGGTACCAGGTCTTGTCGCCATAGGCCGCAGTGATGTTGTTTGAGGCCTGCGCCCCGCTCCCCTCGGGCCGCGTGCATTCCGACATGGCGATCGTCTGCGACGTGCCATCGGTGATATCGCGGATCGGGCAGTTGCTGTTCGCCCCGAAGAGGCCACGCTGCTTGTACCCCGCCACCGACCAGTCGGCGTTCTGCACGTAGCTCTGATCGCCCGCCGAAAACAGATAGTTGGTCTGGGCCCACGGGTGATTCGGAATGCCCGTGATCCGTGGCTGGTCGCTCGGACAGAGAAGCCCGGGCGACTGCGTGGCGTATGGGGCGAAGGTCGTAGTTTCGACGTGGGGCGGCGACCCGTTGCCCATGATGCGGTCGTAAATTTCTGCACCTTCCATATAGGGCAGCATGGCAACGAATCCGCTCAGGAAGCCAACATTGCTGGCTGCCGGCGTGTTGCTCGTCGACTGCGTGTACCAGCTGGGCACTGAACTGGCAGGCCCCCACCGCGACGGCGGCAAAGTCTTCCGGGCCGACTCATACGAATGCATCGCCACGCCGAGCTGTTTGAAGTTGTTCGCACAGCTACTCCGTCGCGCAGCCTCGCGGGCTGCCTGCACAGCCGGAAGGAGGAGCCCCACAAGCGTTCCGATAATGGCGATCACGACCAGAAGTTCGACAAGCGTAAACGCCCCTGGCGTTCGACCCGGAACCCGAACCGATCCGCGGCTCGATGGCTGAATAGGAACCATACTGCCCCCCTTCCCTGACAATAGTTTTGCCGGTCATTCTGCCGGGATTCGCACTTGTTGTGGACATCAGACAAGGCTGCATCCACATCGCACTTGAATGCTACCCATGTCGCCACCGCCAGCACTATTGCCTAAACCGGCAGTTGCCGGGGATTTATGGCATCGAGCTGCCGTTCCCCAGGATGCCCAATTCAAACCCCCGGGTCACACAATGGGCGGTCGAGGTCGCTGCCAACTTTGCCTTGATGGCGGCCACGTGCACTCGGACGGTGCGGTCGGCGATGAGAAGCTGCCTCGCAATCTCGTCTTGCGAAAGCCCGTTTTGGAGCAGCACGAGCACCTCCATCTCCCGCGGCGACAATGGATTTCCCCCTTCCGAAGCGGTGAGGCGATCGGCCACCGACTCGCCGATCGGTCGGCCACCCGCATGCACATCGCGAATTGCAGCCAAGAGCTCCATAAACCCGATGCTTTTTGTGACGTAGCCAGCCGCACCGGCCTTCAAGGCGAGGCGAACATCCTGCTGGCTTGCCGAAGAAGTGAGCATGAGAATCCTCGCGGCCGGAGCGGCGACCATAATCTGCTCCACCGTCGCGATGCCATCACAGCCCCTCATGCTGATGTCCATCAGCGTCACGTCGGGAGCATGCCGCTGCCAGAGCGCGACGGCATCTGCGCCGGAGTTGGCCTGCGCGACCACGCAAAAAGCTGGTTCGGCTGCCAAGGCATGGGCGAGCGCCTCCCTGAAGACGGGGTGGTCGTCGACGATCATCAGGCGGATTCCGTTCGGTGCGGCCATGGCAATCACTATGCCGTGCCGGACGTCAGCCGGCCACTGCCTAAACCGGCAGGACGTGCGGACACAATCGGAATCGTGATCATGACCGTGGTGCCATGGCCAAGACCACTTTCCACAGTCAGCTCCGCACCGATCTGGCGAGCCCGTTCGTGCATGCCGCGGATGCCGAAGTGGTTCTCCGCAACAGACCGCGTCGCCACGTCGAAACCCACACCGTCGTCGCTGACGCACAGCCAAACGCTCTCCGCAGACCCCGGTCCGTGGTGCCGCCCACACTGCACGAGAATCCCCGTCGGCTTCGCATACTTGATCGCATTATTCACAGCTTCTCGCACGATGCGCACAACGTGATACTGCACCAGCAGGGGCAATTCTGGGATGTCGCCACTCGCATTCAACAGCAGTGGCACGGTCGTCAGCTGTTCGAGATGCCGCAACTGCGTGGCGATCGATTCGACGAGCGTTCCTTCAACGTGCACCGGGTCGCGGAGGTCCCAGAGGAAATCCCGTGTCTCCGTTTGCAGGCTGGCGAGCAACTGCCGCTGCTGCCGAAATGCTGACCGCGACCGATCGTCGGTCGCGCCACAGGCAGCAACGTCGAGCCGCAGCGACAGCGCCGCCAGGCCCTGTTCGAGCGTATCGTGAAATTCGCGGGCGATCCGCCGCCGCTCCTCGGCAACCGCCTCCTCCCGAAGCCTGCCCTCGATCACCCGCAACTGACGCCTCACCTGCCGCCGCAGCATCGCGATCCATCCCAATGCCACGATCACCGTGACTGCAAGCGCAGCCAAGGCTGCTACCAGCCGCTCCGGCTTCCACCACGACGGTGCACGGAGAAGTTGCACATCGGCAGGAGAACGTACGAGCAGGCGGATACGGTCGAGCGACATCGGCCTCCAGTCGTGGCTCGCATCGCCGGCACCAGATGGCTCTCGTTCGACGATCCCGGTGAGTTGCACCGTGCTCCCGATCTCGAAACGCCGCAGGCTGTCGAAAACCTCTGGCTCCGCCGTGGCCACGAGGCCTGTCTTGCCCGCGAGCAGCAGGACCAGTCCACCGTCACGCGTTCCCTGGAAGTCAACAATCCGGGCGGGGAATGTCACCAGGCAGCCAAGCCAATCGCCGGGCGCCGCTCGCCTGCCTGCCGCGGTGGCGGCAGCGTTGATCTGCAGAATCGTCTCAGGATCGATGCGGTTGGGCGGGGGGGGTGTTCCCGGTTCGATCCGCCGCACGACCGCCTCCACCAGACCGGCTGTCCAGCCCCTCCGGGCGACAAAGCCGATCGCCTCAGCGCGGTCGCCGATGGCCGCGTCGACGGCCATCGGCGTCTCGATACGGACACCGATCATGCCTTCCTGGAAGTAGAGAAACCGCCCGGGCACGATGTGCGTGACGGTGCCCTGCGTGCGCAGGCGATGCCCCTGGGTTGCCTCGGTCTGGTGTTGGGCAATCGCCGCCAGCGGCACCTCGAGAAGACGGTCAGGAACGTGGCTCGCCGAGTGTTCGACGACCACGTCGTCGGCATGCACAACGCTCAGCTTCGGTGACTGAAACTCGCCCCGCGTGTTGAAGTGAGATGTCGCCACCCCAGTCAGCAGCAGGGCGGCATCCACAATCGTGTTGGGATCGCGATCGAAAACGGTCTTGGGCACGGATGCCGTAAAGTCGCGTGAACCATCCTGCATGAGCAGAAGCCAGCTTTTTCCGAGGTCACGAAAGCCCTGCACCACGCCCCGCACACAGACACGCATGCAGTCGTCGCCGCCGCTCCAGAACCGTTCAGCATCAGCTGGTCGGGCCGCAGGCTCGCGGCTCGTGCCGAGCGACCGAATATCGATAGGCAGTACGTTTGGCCGAAAGCCTCCTCGGTTGCTCAGCCCATCGATCTCGACCTCCATGCCCACCGTGATCGTCGCGAGTGTGTCGGCCGAGATCCGCAGGAGACCCGCCCGGCGGGCATTGGGAATGTCGACCCAGATCCCCGAGGATTCGTCCTGAATAATCATGCCGTCGCCCTGCCGCCACGTCACAACGCCCCTGAGCCGTACGGGCTGCTGTGTCGCCGTCTGCAGGTCGCCTGTCACGCTGGCGATCGGCACACACGGCTGACTGGCGGTTTCACGGATCAACTCATCACCGACCACACAGGCGGGCCCGCTCAGGATCGCCATGACGACGACCGTCATCCGCAACGTGTTCCGGCTCAGTCGCATGGGATACCAGCGTCGTCCGCGGTGGTGGGTGGAACTCCAGTCGGGCCAGGCCCTCCTTCCGTTCCGCCCAGCACCGCCTCTTGGGTACTCAACATCCTCTGGTTCTCCATCTTCTGAACTCCTGGCCCTCTACGCTCATAAGGGAAAGGCAGGTGTCTCACCTATCATTGGCACAGCGGGGGCGATGAAAAGAGGCTACCTCAACTTCCGGACATGTTGAAAACTTGCCACCACGAAAGACAGCCCGCGGACACGTTGGCAGACTCAATGCCACAGAGGGCGGAAACCCATGCCTCGCCAACCAGGATTCATCCCGTGGTCGATTTTCTACGCTCGCTATACTACGGGCAACAGTCCATCGAGGATCGCGACCCCATGCCACGCCCGCGTTTCAACCCGTTCTACCCGATCCTCGGCATCGTGGGCTTCTTGTTCACGGTGACCGCGTCGAGCTACTGCCTGTTTGTGCTGCGAGGTGTGCGGCCCGAAAGCCTTTCGACCGCCCCGCATGCCCTCGAACGACTCATGGACAGTCACGGCATCACGCTGCTGACTGGCCAACTCATCGTGCTCGCCATCGCGACCGTCGGCGCCGTGGCCATGGATCACTTCGAAGGTGAGCGGCAGCGGCGGGCCCGGGCCGTCGATCCGGAGCGACCACGCGGAGTGCACGATGCCGCCGGGGCCCGGCTGCCGTGACCGCGTCGGCCGCCCGTCAGATCGAGCGACTGCGGGAGCAGATCCGGTATCACGACCGGAAGTATTACGTCGCGGCGGCACCGGAGATCAGCGACCGCGACTACGACCGGTTGCTCGCCGACCTTCAGGCTCTTGAAGAGGCGCACCCCGATCTGGTCGTGGTCGACAGCCCAACGCAGCGGATCGGTGATGAACCGATGCCGTCGCTCGAGTCGGTGCGGCACCGGCTGCCGATGCTCTCGATCGACAACACCTACAGCACGGACGATCTCACCACGTGGGGCCACCGAGTCGAGAAACTCCTGCACGAGTCAGGGACGAGCGCGATCGAGTGGGTGCTGGAGTTGAAGATCGACGGGGTGGCAGTCTCGCTCACCTACGAGCACGGCCTGCTGGTCCTTGGAGCGACCCGCGGCAATGGCACGGTCGGCGACGGCATCACCCACAATGTCCGCACGATCCACGGAGTGCCGCTGCGACTTGCCCTCGACACGCCCCCCGAACGGATCGAGGTCCGCGGCGAGGTCTACATGACCAACCCCGATCTCGTCTCGCTCAACCAGCAGCAGGCCCGTTTGGGGCTCGCCGCTTTTGCCAACACGCGAAACGTCGCCGCCGGCAGCATCCGCCTGCTCGATCCGAGGGAGTGCGCCAGTCGGCCGCTCCGTTTTTTCTGCCACGGCGTGGGGGACGCCACGGGCCTCGGCGCGGAATCCCAATCGGAACTGCTCGCCTGGGCCCAGCAGGCGGGCCTGCCCGTCGCGCCCCGCACCCGTTCCTTCGACTCCCTCGACGCTCTCATCGAACATGGCACCGCCCTGATCGACGAACTGCACTCGCTTGACTTCGAGGTGGACGGCTTCGTGGTGAAGGTGAACCGCTTCGACCAGCAGCGTAGCCTCGGCACCACTGCCAAAAGCCCCCGCTGGGCGATCGCCTGGAAATTCGAAAAGTTTGAGGCCACGACAAGGCTCGCGGGCATCCGGGTGCAGGTGGGCCGCGGCGGCACCATCACGCCGGTGGCCGATCTCGAGCCGGTGGAACTCGCGGGCACGGTTGTCCGCCGGGCCAGCCTGCACAACGCCGACGAGGTGGCGAGGAAAGACGTCCGCGTGGGCGACGTTCTGGTGGTGGAGAAGGCCGGCAAGGTGATTCCGCACGTCGTCCGCGTGGAAAAACATTTACGGACGCACGCCCTCGAACCCTGGTCGCCGCCCACGGAATGCCCGGAGTGCGGCACGCCACTCGAGCGGGATCCCGACGGCGTCTTCATTCGCTGCCCCGACGTCGACTGCCCCGCGCGGCGACGCGAGCGGTTAAAATTCTTCGCCTCCCGCGGGGCGATGGACATCGAGGGGCTCGGCGACAAGCTCGTCGAGCAGTTGGTCGCCACTGGCCTCGTCAAAGACTACGCCGACCTCTACTCGCTGACGGCGGCCCAGCTCGAAACACTCGAACGGATGGGGGAGAAATCGGCACAGTCCCTCGTCTTGCAGATCGCTGCCAGCCGCAACCGCGGACTCATCCGCGTGCTCAATGCACTCGGCATTCGTCACGTGGGCCCGCGGGTGGCGTCGCTTTTGTGCTCGCGGTTTCCATCACTCGATCAACTCCATGCGGCAAGCGTCGATGAGCTTTCCGCCGTGGAGGATATCGGCCCGGCGATCGCGGCGAGTGTGCATGAGTGGCTGGCCAGCAGCTACGGGAAACGGGTGCTGCAAGGCCTCGAGCAGGCGGGAGTGGTCCTCGACACTCCGGAATCGGAGCGGGTGAACGCCGGCCCGCTTTCGGGCAAGACGCTGGTGGTGACTGGCACGCTCACCGGCTTCTCGCGTCAGGAGGCGGAAGAGGCAATCCGTCAGGCTGGCGGCCGGGTGTCGGGCAGCGTCTCGAAGAAGACAGACTACGTCGTGGCGGGCGAGGAGGCGGGCAGCAAGCTGGCAAAAGCCACGAAGCTCGGCGTGGCGGTGATCGACGAGGCCGCGTTTCAGAGCCTGCTCACCGGGTAATGCGGGGCCGCGGCCCGTCTGCTACCGCCTACCGCCGGACGGCCAGCGGCAGGGCAAACAGCGCGACGGCGAGACCCCAGAGCGGCTCTCCTGCGATGAGCCCCAGAAGCGGCCAGCCGACCAGCCCGACCTGCGCCACCAGCCGCTGCGACGGCGCACACCAGAGGCCGATCGCGAAGAGCACCTCGAACGCCGTGATGCCATGCGTGAGCAGGTTGGTCAGATATTCAGATCGGGCCAAGAGCGGCACGATTCCCGCGACCCGGCTCTGAGGTCCCGTCGCCAGATACCAGGCGGCTAGCCCATCCCACCAGGCATCCCCCTTCGACTGGCTGAGCACGGACGCCGCCGCGATCGCCGTTGCATGCACCTGCAGCAGCCCCACGGAAATGGCTGCACGCAGCGAGGGGCCCGGTGCCGGCCGGCCGGCGCGGTTGCGCAGCCAGCGGTCGACCGAAAGATGCTCCCCTGCGGGACCGATGGCAAGACACCACAGCAGGATCGACAGGCAGTCATCGGCCGGGCCCGCGAGCATCGGCCCGCGGTGCAGCAGCGACGCCCAGAGCACGGCGGCCAGAACTGCGACCACCGGCGTTCCCACCCCGAGGAGCAAACACGCGAAGACCACTCCCGTCGCGCCGAAGAGTACGGCCAGCGAGGCCGAACTCGCCGCCCAGTCGAACAGTGAAAACGCGTAGGGGGATCGCCACTGCCGTACGGTATCGGCAGGGAGAATGCCCGCGGGACCAAACCAGGCCTGCACATCGGCGGCGTAGCTCCACCACAATGCCAGCGCGATCGCTGCGGCACCGATCCGCACCAGCGCCAGCGGCCAACTGTCGGTGGCCAGAAACCAGAAACGCTGCCACACATCGCCCATTGCGGCGAGGCTATCGGACGCCGACGCAGGCGATGCCGCTCGGACGCATGCCGCGGTTGCTGTGATCGTTGCTGTGGGAGCTGCTGTTGTGCCGCGAGCCTTCATCGCATGCCTTCCGCGTCTGGTTCGACGCCGGTGCCGAGGGTTTTTCCGCCGGCAGCCGGCCGCACGAGCGGTGCGACCTCGCCACGGGGCTCAGATCGGAGCAGTTGCAACTCTCCACCCACCATGCGAACACGGGCCGTGGAGACCTGCACGGGCGACGTCGGCGGACCTCCGCGATCCACCAGCGGTGTCCGCACGATGCTCACGCTGAGATCTTGCCCACCCAGATCATCGAACATGCCCCGGCCGACGGCGGCCGCCAGCAGACCGTCCCGATCGGCGTCGTCATCGACCACCACCATGGCCCGCGCCAGCCGCCGCCAGCGGGATGCCCGCTCCCCCACGAGCCTGCCCGGCAGACGCACCGTTGCGTTTTTCGGGTCGCCGTGCCGCCGCACCTCGAGAGCGTGATCGGCATCCTCCTCGCTGCCGTAGGTGAGTCGATAATCAAAGCCAAGGTCGAGCCAAAGCGGCACCATCCACGGTGACCACAGCCGACTCTTGACCGTACGGATCAGGGCGGACGAACCGCTTCCCGTGTTCCCAACGATCGAGAGCGTCAACCCCAGGAGGTAGACGGCAAGCACCACCGTCACCACAGCCTGCGTCATGGGTGAGGGAGTCGCGGGATCGGTTGGCTTGGCTGTTGGCATTGTGCCTTTTGTTTTGCTGACTGAGGTTGCGACCGCTCTTTGTGGAGTCGGCGTCGCGTCGGTGGCAGTGAGACGGATTGTGCTTCGGCCGTCGACCAATCTCCAGCGGCTTTTCTGGCTGGCTTTTTCGGGCTGGCTTTTTCGGTAGTTTCGCGGGCTCCGTCCGCCCGCGGCAGTGGACCGCGTTGACAGGCCCGCCATATCGCGATAGTTTTCATCTGGCGGCAGCGAACCGCCACGGCTCCCCCACCGCATGCCTCGACGGCTGGCTTTTCATAGCGACCGTCGTTTCGGCTGTTTTCGGGGGATTAGCTCAATTGGGAGAGCGTCTGGCTGGCAGCCAGAAGGTCAGGGGTTCAAATCCCCTATCCTCCACTTTTGTGGGGAGCCGATTCTCGCACCTGTCTCCTATTCAGACAGCGCATGACATCCTCCGCCGATATCGCCTCGCCCGCCGCCTGGCCGGGCGTCCGCGTGGCCTGGGTCGACGGGCTGTTCATGCCGGTCATGCCGGCCGAGTCGCTGGCTCTCCCCGTGGGTGATGCAGGCTTCGTACTCGGGGCGACGGTCACCGAGCAACTTCGGACCTTCCACGGCGACCTTTTCCTTCCCGATGCCCACGAGGAGAGGTTGCGTGAATCGCTGTCGATCGTCGGCATCACTCCCGGCCTACCGCTTGGAGCCATCTTCACGGCGGCGGCGGCGGTGGCACGCCACAACCATGCCGTTGGGCCCGCCGACGACGACCTCGGACTCGTGGTTTTCGTCACGCCGGGCGACCTGCCTTCGCAGCATGGTGGAACGGGCGGCAGTCCCCGAATCGTCGTCCACACCTTTCCGCTGGCGTTTCGCCTCTGGGCGGACGCCTATGAGTCGGGCGTGCCACTGCGGAGCGTATCCGTTCGGCAGGTACCCGATGCCTGCTGGCCCGTGCAGGCAAAGGTCCGCAGCCGCCTGCATTATTTTCTCGCCGACCGCGAGGCGCATGCCGTCGAGCCGGGGGCGAAGGCCGTGATCTGTCATCTCGACGGACGCGTCAGCGAGACTTCCACCGCCAACATTCTGATCGTGCGTGGCGGCACGATCATCGCGCCTCCGGCAGCCGATGCGCTCTCGGGCGTGAGCCTGCGTTGTGCGCAGCGACTGGCCGGCTCGCTCGGCATCGAATGGCAGACCAGTTCGCTCTCGGAGGCCGATCTTGCCTCCGCCGACGAGATCATGCTCACCAGCACGCCCAACTGCATCCTGCCGGCATTGCGCTTCAACGGCTGCTGCATAGGCCATGGCCGACCCGGTGCAACCTACCGCCGGCTGCTGTCGGCCTGGAGCGAATGGGTCGGCCTCGACATCGCCAGCCAGTCACGGTCTCGGGCGGCGTCTGGCAATGGCGGCGGCTAGCAGACCGAGCCCCCGCCGCACCACCCCGTTTTTCCAGGATTCCATGCGCCGTCCGCTCCGCCTCCTCCTGATCCTCGCCCTCGCGGCCCTGGCCGTGCCGCTGATTCCGTTTCTCGCCTTCGGCGCACGGCTGGATCATCTGGTGGCCACGTGGCTCGATCCGCTGCCATCGCCTCCGGTGCTGGCAGCCATTGAGGTGGGAGTGCTCGCGGCCGACATCATTCTGCCCGTGCCCTCGAGCATGGTGGCCACGCTCGGCGGGGCGAAGCTCGGACTCGCCATCGGCACGTTCTGCGCATGGCTTGGCATGACGGCTGGAGCGGTCATGGGCTGGTGGCTCGGCCGCACGGCCGGCGCCGGCTCGCTTTCCAGTCTGGCGACCGACGAGCGCGAGCAGTTGACGCGGCAGCAGCGTCGCTACGGTCCGCTGGCGGTCGTGCTCACGCGTCCCCTGCCGCTGGTCGCGGAGGCGACGGCGGTCATGGCCGGGGCCACCGGCATGGGCTTCCGCGAGTTTTGTGTGGCGGCCGGTAGCGGCAACCTCGCGATCGCCGTTGTCTGGAGCCTTGCCGGCGTGCTTGGACGGAATGCCGACTCGCTGCAGTGGGTGGTCGTCGGCTCGCTCGTGATCCCCGTTGCGATCACCTGGCTTGTGTTGCGGAGCCGGGCCCTGAATAGGCAAGTCACGCCGCGCGAACTATGATTTCGCCCACAGCCGTCTGGCAGGGCCACGTCCGGCAGGGCCACGTCCGGCAGGGCGAAGTCGGTTCTCCCACACGCCACATCGCGTCCCATCGCGTCACAACACCGAGTTACATCACGAGGTCACACACGCATGGACGCCCTCCGTTCTCTCCTCGATCTTTTCCTGCATCTCGATGACCACATCGCCGTGATCATCGATGCGTGGGGGCCATGGACCTACGTCCTCTTGTTCGCGATCATCTTCTGCGAAACGGGGCTCGTGGTCATGCCATTTTTGCCGGGCGATTCGCTGCTCTTTGCCGCCGGCGCCATGGCGGCACTCTATCCGGAGTCGCTGAGCATCACGCTCCTCCTGATCATCCTCTTCATCGCCGCTGTACTGGGCGACACCATCAATTACGCGATCGGCCGGGCGGTCGGCCCGCGTGCCTTCCGCATCAACGCCTGGTTTCTGAAACACGAGCATCTCGAGCAGACCCAGGCTTTTTACGGACGCCATGGGGGCAAGACGATCGTGCTCGCCCGTTTCATACCGATCATCCGCACATTCGCCCCCTTCGTGGCCGGCGTCGGCAGGATGCACTATCCGCACTTTCTCTACTACAACGTGGTTGGAGGTCTGGCCTGGGTCGGGATCTGCACGCTGGCCGGCTATTTCTTCGGCAATGTGCCGATCGTGAAAAAGAACTTCGAACTCGTCGTGGTCGGCATCGTGCTGATGTCGGTGCTGCCAGTGGCATGGGAAATTCTGGCCGCCCGTCGCCGTCGCAGCCTCGAGTGACGGCAACGAGATGCTTCAGGGCATCGACGCCGCAAGGCGGTTGAACACTTCGTCAAACTCCCGCCGCGTGCGTGCGGTGATCGATTCGACCTCTGCCACGAGTTCGTCCGCAGAGGGGTAGCCCATCAGATGGGCGAGTGTCCGCTGCTCCGTCGCCACCGACGGGAAATCATGGCGGGCCGGGGCATCGAGCAGCCGCAGATGGCCTTCGATGGCTCGCAGTTGACGGTAGGCTTTCTCAAGAAACGTGAATTGGCCGCTGTCGAGGTGCCCAGCCGCATGCAGGAGCGTGAGTCCCGTCAGGGTTTCCGGCGTCCGCAACGCCGGATCGTCTCCACCGTGCACGAGTTGCAAGACCTGCGTGACAAACTCGATATCGACCACGCCCCCCGGCCCACGCTTGAGGTTAGTCACCCGCGCGCCCTCCTCCATGCGATGCCGCATCTGGCGGATCGCCGCGACCTCGGCCCCGGTCCACCGCCGTTCGAACGCCGCGGCGTGCACGAGCCGCATCGTCCGGGCAGCAGCGACGACTCCGCCGATCGCCACCCTGGCTTTCACGAGTGCCTGCCGCTCCCAGATGGCCGCCGGGCCGTCCTCGGCGAAATACCGGGCGAAGTCGTCGAGTGAGATCGCCGCCGGACCGCTGCGGCCACTGGGCCGCAACCGGGAATCCATTTCATAGAGCCGGCCGTGCGGCCCGAACGTGTTGAAGACCTTGATCGTGCGCTGGGCGAGTTCGGCAAAAAAGTGGGCGTTGGTCGTGCCCTCGACGCTGCGTCGCGTGCGGCGGCGGTGAAAGGAGATGCCGTCGTGGTCGTAGAGGAAGACGAGGTCCACGTCGCTGGCGTAGTTCATCTCCCGGCCGCCGAACTTGCCCATGGCCAGCACCACCGGCCCGGCTCGCACGCCCACAGTCTCCCCCTGCGCCGCCATCGGCTCGCCGAGGCGGTCCACGAGTTTGTCCTCCTCGCGGGCGATCACCACCCGCATGATCGCCTCCGGAATCGCCGAGAGCCCGGCCGTCGTCTCGGCCACGTTGTGCCTTCCGAGGATATCGCGAACCCCCACACGCAGCTGCTGCGAGGCCTTGAAGGCATGGAGGATCGGCTCGAGGTCGACGGCGTTCCTGCAGAGTTCCGCGAGGGCGGCATCGAGTTCGGCGGGCGGGGCGAGTCGCGGCATCACGAGGCTGTCGAGCAACTCGTCGATCATTCCCGGGTTGCTCATCAACAGCCTGGCGAGAAACGGACTCGACGAACAGAGGCGGACCGTGAGGTCGAGCGACGGCGGATGGAAGCTGAACAGCTCCCAGAGCACCCCCTTGCCACCGAGCGAATCACTGACGGCGACGAGGTTTCCGAGGGTGGCGTCGGGGTCGGGAGTGGTGGCAATAGCCGCCAGCAGGCGGGCCAATATAGCCGCCAGAAAATGCCGGCAGCGTTGCGTGGAGAGAAACCGCACCTTCTCCTCACCGAGGCTCTCGATCGCCCGATGCGCGGCGGCACTGTCGCGAAACCCGTACCGAGACAACACCTCGCGAACAAACGCCTCCGGCGGCGCCGGGTCGAGCACGAGGTCGACCTCCGGCTCCGGCTCCGCATCCTCGGGGAAGGCGTCATGCAGCAGGTGATCGAGAATGCGTCGATTGAGATCGGTGGCCTCGGCCAGTTCACGCCTGAATCGCTCGGCATGTTCCGCGCCGGTGCCGTAGCCCATCCGCACTGCCAGTCGGGCAAACTCCGCCGGATCCTGAGGCACGACGTGGGTCTGCCGGTCGTAGAGAATCTGCAGCCGATGTTCAACCGTCCGCAGCAGCGTGTAGGTGCGTTCGAGGATGCCACGTTCCTGATCGGTCAGGCTCCCTGTCTCCGCCAGCCGTCGCATCGCCTCGAGCGTCGTGCCCGTGCGGACCCGAGGCATGTCGCCGCCGCCCAGGAGCTGAAGAAATTGGATCGTGAACTCGATGTCGCGGATACCGCCGCGGCCGTTCTTCACATCGGCGGCGTCGGTTCCCTCCCGGATCGCGCGGTGTTCGATCCGGCGTTTGAGCGCCTTGATGCCGCTGATGTCGGCCCGCGTCAGCCAGCGTCGGTAGACCCAGGGCTCCATCTCGGCGAGCACCCGCGATCCGAGCAGCTCGTCGCCGGCGATGCACCTCGCCTTCACCCACGCCTGGCGTTCCCAGGTGCGGCCATGGCGGTCGTAATACTGGAGCATGGCCTCCCGCGACAGCGTCGCCGGGCCGCCCGCGCCGTGGGGCCGCAGCCGCAGGTCCACCCGGTAGGCACTCCCCAGGTCGGTCGGCTCCGCGATCAGCCGCACCGTCTCCTGCACGACCCTCTCGAAGAACTCGGCATTGGAACAGGGCTTGGGGCCTTCAACCCGGCCGTCGGCCGAATGGACGAAAATCAGATCGATGTCGCTTGAATAATTCAACTCGGCGCCACCGAGCTTGCCCAGCGCCAGCACCGCGATCGTGGCGTGCTCTCCGGCCGGTCCGCGTGGGATACCCCGCAGCTTCTCCAGCCGCGAGAGGGCCGACGCCACCGCCGCCTCGACCACGCACTCGGCGACATACGAGATCTGCGTCACCACCGTCTCCAACCGCTGCCCACCCACAATGTCACCATAGGCGATGCGGAGTGTTTCCCGCCGCTTCAATCGGCGAATCGCCCGCATCACACAGTCGGGCTCCGCGAGCAGGGCCGTTTCCGCAGCCAAGGCCGCTGCCAGCGCCTGGCGGCTCTCGGGCCGTCCTTCGCCCACACGGATCTGCTCCCACGACTCGGGATCGAGGATGACGAGTTCGGCGAGATAGGGGCTCGCCGAGAAGAGCTTGAGCAGGATCTCGAGGCTCCGCGGATCCCGCTGGAAGAGCGTGCCCGTGGAGAGCGGGCTGCGAACGGCCCCGATGAGCCGTTCGACCGCCACGAGCACGCGATCAGGATCGCTCACGGAGGGCAGGAGTTCTCCGAGTCGGCCGCAGAGAAACGCGAGCAGATCGAGGGTCAGCCCATGGGCGGCCAGACCACAGACCACGCGGTGGGCGATCTGCGGCTCCGCGAGACCAGCCCGGCGGCCCCAGGCCGCCGCAACGGCAGGCTCATCGAGGAACCGCTCCATCTCGGCAACGGACAGAGTCTCCCCGATCGAACCATGAAGATCCGGCGGCACGGCTAGGCTCCACGGGCGGTCTCGGACTGCGACTGCCTGGACCGTCCGGGCGGGGACGTTTGAGCTCCGGCGATGCGGTGGAGATCGATTGCGTAGAGAGAGGTTGGCGGAGGCATCGCCGATGAACCGACTCCCTCGAAGAGATACTCCAGCGGCACCGCCTCCGCGAGTCCGTCAGCCACATCGCCGGCCAGCGTCCAGGCAGCAGCCGCCTGTATGTTCACGTCCACGAGTCTGCCGATGAGCCGCAGTGGCCCGTCGAAGACCACGATCCGGTCGCACATCGTCCGCCCTGTGAGCTGCGATGTCTGTTCGGACTGGACCCCCGCCGGCCCAGCAGCTGACGGGCTCCCCGCCGACCCGGCGGCTGACTGGCTCACCAGGGACTTGGACAGCAGGCGTTCCTCGCGGACCGACTTTCCCTCCACGAGCACCTGCTGCCGCGTGCCGATGAACGGCAGGTTGCCCGCGAGGCTCACCTCCGTCTGGGCATCGAGCAGCGTCTGATGGCGTTCTTTCTTCACCTGTTCCGGAACGTCGTCCGGCTGCCGGTCAAACGCCTTTGTGCCGGGCCGCGGGCTGTATTTGAAGATGAAGCTGTTCTTGAAATCGGCGCCGCGGAGGAGATCGAGCGTGGTCTGAAACTCGGCATCAGTCTCGCCGCAGAAACCGACGATGAAGTCGCTCGTCACGGCCGCATGCGGGATCGCCTCCCGCACCCGGCCAAGCATCTCCATGTATTCACCGATGGCGTAGCCGCGTTTCATCCGCGTGAGCACGGCATCGGAACCATGCTGAGCCGGCACATGCAGGTAGTGGCTGACCTTCGGCAGGTCGCGGACGGCCGCGATCAGGTCGTCGGTCATGTCCCGAGGATAGTTGGTCACAAACTTGATCCTGTCGAGGCCGTCGATCGCATCAAGCATCACGAGCAAATCGGCGAGACGTGTCGTTTTTCCGCCATCCTTCCAGCGGTAGCTGTTGACGGTCTGGCCGATGAGCGTGATCTCCCGACAGCCCTCGGCCACGAGCCGCCGCGCCTCCGAGACAATGGTCTTAGGCTCGCGGGCCTGCTCGGGGCCGCGGACGTGCGGAACCACGCAGAACGCACAGAACTTGTCGCAGCCGGTCTGCGTCCGCACAAACGCCTGAAAAGGTGTCGGCCGCATCTGCGGGTCGCGGTCGGGGTCGTAGCTCTCGAAGCTCTGGGCGATCGCCTCGCGGCTGCCGCCAGTCCGTTCCAGGCTCACCTCCATCCGCGGACCGCCACCGGCCAGGACATCCTCCACGAGGCCGGGCACGCGGTGCAGCTGCCCCGGGCCGACGACCAGGTCGACCCACGGGGCCCGCCTGCGGATGAGTTCCTGATCTTTCTGGGCCATGCAGCCCAGCACGCCCACGACGAGGCCGGGCCGCTGCTGCTTCTCGGCCCGGATTCGGCCAAGGGCGGAATAGATTTTGTCCTCGGCATGCTGCCGGACGCTACAGGTGTTGTAGAAGACGGCGTCGGCGTCGGCGGCCGTGGGGGCAAGTTCCCATCCCTGCCGGCGCAGGGCGGCGACGACGAGCTCGCTGTCGAGCACATTCATCTGGCAGCCGACCGTTTCGATCCAGAGCCGTTTTGTCATGCCCCGGATTCTAGCCTCCCGGCAGCAAAACGCACCCTGCTACGGGTGATGCACGCAGGCGGTCTCGCCCCGGCCGGCCCGCATTCGCTCATCCACCACGGCCCTGCGGGGCCGTGACCGCCTCCATGACGCGGTCGAGGTTGAAGCTACCCGGTTTTTGCCGCGGTGGGAACTCGCGGAAGCTCTGCAACCACTGCCCGACGTAGGCTCCGGCGGGGGCGATCATGAACATGTGCTCGAGATACCATCGCTGGTAGTCCATGCCGATGTCCTGAGCCAGTTCGAACGGATCCATCCGGAGGTTGACGAGCGTGGGCGCCCGCAGTACCTCGAAGGGCTGCTGCCAGACGTGCATGCCGTGGGCGTTCTGCTTGAGAAAGGTCGCCTTCCAGTTGCCGTAGCGGAGCGCGGCCACGCTGCCGTCGTCGGTCCAGTAGATGAACTCCTTCCGTGGCCACTCGGCCTCTCCCTTCAGCGCGGGCAGCAGGTTGTAGCCGTCGAGGTGCACCTTGTAGTTTTGCCCACCGATGCTCCGCCCCTTCTTGAGTTCTTCCTTGGCGGTCGTATCGCCGGCCGCGGCCACGAGCGTGGTCAGCATGTCCTCGTGGGCGCCGATGTCGTTGATCACCGTGCCCGGCTTGATGACTCCAGGCCACTTGATCGCGCAGGGCACGCGATAGCCCCCCTCCCACTGAGTATTCTTCTCGCCCCGGAACATCGTCGTGCCACCGTCGGGCCAGGTAAACGCCTCGGCACCGTTGTCGGTGGAATACATGATGATCGTGTTTTCGGCGAGTCCCAGTTCCTTGAGTTTGGCAAGCACCTCTCCCACCTGCCGGTCATGCTCGACCATGCCGTCGGCATAGATGCCCAGGCCCGTCTTTCCCGCCACGCCTTCCTTCAAGTGCGTGAAGATGTGCATCTTGGTGGAATTCCACCACATGAAGAACGGCTTGTCGGCCTGCTTGGCCCGCTGCATGAAGTCGAACGCCTTGCCGTTGACCTCTTCGTCGATGGTTTCCATCCGCTTGCGGGTGAGCGGCCCGGTGTCGGTGATGCGGCCGTCGGCGAAACTGTGGATCACGCCCCGCGGTCCAAACTTCTTCTTGAACTCGGGCGACTTCGGGTAGTCCGGGTGTTCCGGCTCCTCCTCGGCGTTGAGGTGGTAGAGATTGCCGTAGAACTCATCAAAGCCGTGAGCCGTAGGGAGCATGTCGTCACGGTCGCCCAGATGGTTTTTCCCGAACTGGCCGGTCATGTAGCCGCGGTCGCGGAGCAGGGTGGCGATCGTCGGGTCTTCCTTCTTCATCCCCTCCGGCGCGCCGGGGAGGCCCACTTTGGTGAGCCCCGTACGGATGGGCGACTGGCCGGTGATAAAGGCGGCTCTGCCGGCGGTGCAACTCTGCTGACCATACCAGTCGGTGAACAGACCGCCCTCGCGGGCGATCGAGTCGATGTTGGGCGTCTTGTAGCCCATCATGCCGAGGTTGTAGGCGCTGACGTTGAATTGACCGATGTCGTCCCCCCAGATGACAAGAATGTTCGGCTTCTTCGCCATCTGGGCGTGTGCGACCCCGGGCATCGACGCGGACATGACCACCATGACCACCATGACCAACATGACCAACGTGGCGGCCCACGCCAACGCGATGCAAAAACCACTCCGATGAACACGTCGAACCGCCATGAATCCCTCCGAAAATGGTGATGACCGCGCGGCGGTAGCCCCGCCAGGCTTCGCATTGAAGATGAAATTGGCCTCTTTTGACAATGCAATTTTCGCCAAAATTCGAAGCCACCCCATGAAAACGGGCTGCGACGCACGCGTGGCCGCGAGGGTTTTCCTTGCGGAATCCGTACCGGGCATCCGTGGCCGCGAGTTTTTCTCCTAGCGGAATCCACCTCGGGCATCCGTGGCCGCGAGTTTTTCTCCTAGCGGAATCCACCTCGGGCATCCGTGGCCGCGAGTTTTTAACTTGCGGAATCCATACCGGGCATCGGACAAGTTAAAAACTTGCCGCCACGGGGGAGGGAGGGGAGCGAGGGGAGGGAGGAAGAGCACGCCCTCATCTGCGGCCGTGCGTCAGCCAAACCGTGCGTCAGCAAACAGGCCATTGCCTCGCAGGAACTCGGCGGCCGACATGCTCCGCTTTCCTTCTGGCACGAGCCGTCGCACGACCAGCCGCGTGCCCTCCCCGCAGGCCACGACGATCCCGGCATCATCAGCCGTGAGAACAGTGCCCGGAATCGGGGGCGGCTCCGAGCCCAGAGCCGCGGCCGGATCATCAGCCTCTGCCTTCGACTCCGCCTCCGCCACCTCCTCCAGTACCACCCGCAGTGACGGCCGGCCCGTGCCGGCGCGGAGGAAGGTCGCGGTGCGTGGCCACGGCTCGAGCGCCCGCCGCATCCGGGCGATCTTCGCCGCCGGCTGCGACCAGTCGACGAGGCCATCGGCCTTCGAGAGCCGCGGCGCGCGGGTCACGCGGACAGGATCCTGTGGAACGCCAGGCGTGCTGCCAGCCCCGGCCGCGACGAGGGTCTCAATGGCCTCGAGCACCGCGGCCACGCCCAGCTCTGCCAGCCGCTGTTCGACGTTCACCGCAGTTTCATCTGCGGCGATGGGCGTTTCCCGGACCGCGATCACATTTCCCGCGTCGAGCGCCGGCGTCATGTGGATCACGCTCGTCCCGGTCACGGCATCGCCGGCGAGGATCGCCCATTGCACAGGCGCCGCCCCCCGGTGCCGTGGCAACAGCGAACCGTGCAGATTGATGCCTCCGTAGGGGGCGATGGCGAGGGCGGCGGGCGAGAGGATTTGGCCGTAGTCGCAGACCACGAGCAGGTCGGGTTCGAGAGCCTTGATCGCTCCGATCGCGGCGGGGTCGTTGATCCGCTCCGGATCGAGAATCGGCAGGCCGGCCGCAGTGGCAGCGTCACGCATCGGATTGGGAGGCGGCCGACGGCCCGCGGGCGCATGGGCAGGCCGCGTGACAACCGCCACGACAGCATGCGGCGATTGCAGCAGCGACTGGAACATCGGGACGGCGAACGGCCCCGTTCCCATCACCACGATTCTCAACGAGTGCTTCGCCGGACTGGCGGTCGGCGGCGTCATGCCGTGCAACGATCCGCTTCAAGCCGGTCGAGCCGGGCCACCATTGCATCGTAGCCGGGCAGTTCGCCCCGCGACTGCTGCCCCAAGAACACGTCTCGAAACGTCTCCAGGGCCCGCCGTGCCTCGATCGTCGCCGTCTCTGGCAGCCGGTCTGTGAACAGCTTGCCTTCGAGATGATCGAACTCGTGCTGGACGACACGGGAGAGCAGGCCGTCGAGATCGAGACGGATTGGTTCTCCGTCGAGCGACCAGGCTTCGACCAGAATTTTCTCCGGCCTCCGCACGTCCATCCGCAGTCCGGGCAGACTCAGGCAGCCCTCCTCCTGCACCGCGGTGCCACGAGGACGGCTGAGCACCGGATTGATGAAGACGAGTTCCTCGCCGTCGCCCCGCCGCCCGGTCGTGTTGACGACGAAGATGCGGTAGGGCAGCGCGACCTGATTGGCGGCCAGACCGATCCCCTCTGCCTCGTACATGATCTCAAACATCTGCTCGACAGCCTCGCAGACCGCCTCGTCGATCCGCACCAGCGGCTTCGCCGCACGCAGGAGCGCCGGATGGGGGTATTCGACGAGCTCGAGCGGACCGATGGTACTCGCTGAAACCGGGGAACGATCTTCCATGGGTGGAGATGTGCGTGGTTGGTGAAGAGGGAACGATCCGGTGACGGCCGGGACAGAGCTGCCGGTAGCACTATTTGGTCATCATACGCGGCGGTGAACGGGTCGCACACGGGTGGCGGTACCGGCACCGGTTTTCCAAGGCGTCGGCCCAGGGGTTTCTGTCTGGGTACTGTCGTGGCCAGGGTCGTGGCCAGGGTCGTGGCCAGGGTCGTGGCAGCTGTCGGAAGTGCTGTGATACATTTTCCTGTATGAGCCCTGCGATTCCGTCTGCCGAAACAGCCCCGCCAACACCCGCCCCACAGGCCTTGCGGTGGTTCGATCCCGCGGTGCTGCTGGCGACCTGCGGCGGCCTGGGCCGGATCGGTTTTGCCCCCGGAACCTTCGGAGCTGGGCTGGGCGTGCTGATTGCGCTGGCCTTTGCCCGGCTGGCCCTGCCTCTTGTCGGCGAGGCGGCCCTGCTTCTCGTCATCAATCTGGTCGGCATCCCGGCCTGCACACGGGCAGCACGGCTGCTCGGCCGGGGCAAGGATCCAGGGTCGATCGTCTACGACGAGGCAGCCAGCCTCCCCTTGGCACTGCTGGCGGTGCCCGCCGCGGCCCGGTCGCCGGCCGTGCTCGTGGCGGCGTTTCTGCTGCACCGGTTGTTCGACATCACGAAGCCGTTTCCCTGCCGACGGCTCGAACACCTGCCGGCCGGGCTCGGTATCATGGCCGATGACTGGGGTGCCGCGGCCTACGTGGCAGTCTGCCTCGCCATCGGCCGCTCGGTGGGCTGGCTGTGAGCGGCCCCGCCGTCCACGGGATTTCCCTTTGGCCGAAACCATGCGACTGCTGCTGATCGACCACCGGAACTGCGACCACGACCAGACCCGTATCCATCACTGCCGCGCGGCACTCGCCAGACTGGGAATCGCGGCCGCCGTCTGCGGCCCTTCGTCGATCCCGCAACTCGAGATGCAGCATGCCGGCATGTATGGCATCCACCTCCATGCCATCGCGGCGGCGTCGCACCGGTTCCTCGCCGCCGTCAAAGACGGGACGGCCGAGTCGCTGCTCGGCGTCGTGCCAGTCCTCTCGCCGGGGCTGCTCGGGCTGGTCCGCGAGACGGCGCGGCAGCTGATCGCCGAGGCGGTGGATGCGACCGACCCCGACGCAATCTTCGTGATGCATGCCGGGTTTCTCACCGACCTTGCGGTGGAGACGGGCGCGCCAGTCGTGACGCATGTGTCGCAGTCCGATCTCGACGCCGCCTCGAGCAAGCCGCTGCTGCGAAACCTCGTGGTCCGCGCGCTCGGTTCGTGCGAAGCGGTCATCGCGGCCGACGCGGCCGTCGCCGAGGCCCTCCGGGGCGGCTGGGTGGAGAGCGACGACCCGCCCCTCGAGGTCTGGCCACTCGGGCCGGAGGCCGCCGAGCGGATTAGCGACGTCTGCCGCAGGGCCGTCATCAGCCGCCGCGGCGGCTGATCTTTTCCCTCCGTACCACGGCGAGCATGCTGGAGTTGACACTCCAACTTGGGGATTCCATGCAGGTTGGGGATTCCATGAAGGGCTGCCCAGCGTTCGCGAGCCGGCGGTGGGGATCAGCCCGGCCCCGAGCAGGGGCACCGTCAACTCCCGGACAAGTTAAAAACTTGCCGCCACGAAGGGGTGAGATGGCGGAGCCGGGATCGGCGGAAGCTCAACGAGCGTCGGAATTTCGCCCTCTGTAGGGTCAGCACCACCACCAAGTCCCACGGCGAAATTCCCCGCGAAGGAGACTTCTGCCGGCCCGGCGGTGGGTAATAGCCCGGTCCCGAGCAGGGGCACCGTCAACTCCCGGACAAGTTAAAAACTTGCCGCCACGAAGAGCGGGAGGGAGATGGCGGAGCCGGGATCGGCGGAAGCTCGACGAGCGTTGGAATTTCGCCCTCTGTAGGGTCAGCACCACCACAAAGCCCCACGGCGAAATTCCCCGCGAAGGAGACTTCTGCCGGCCCGGCGGTGGGTAATAGCCCGGTCCCGAGCAGGGGCACCGTCAACTCTCGGACAAGTTAAAAACTTGCCGCCACGAAGAAGGCGGTGGGTAATAGCCCGGCCCCGAGCAGGGCACCGTCAACTCTCGGACAAGTTAAAAACTTGCCGCCACGAAGAAGGCGGTGGGTAATAGGCGGGCTGGGAGCGTCAACCATTGGGTGCTCCCCGTGGTGCTACGCCGCCGCCAGCAGGCGGTCGATCTCGCCTGCGTTGACGGCGTGGGCAAAGGCCTCGAAATCACGGTAGACCGCCCTGCTCGTCAGTTGCACGACCCAGTTGTGCACCAGCGGCGTGATCGTGACGACCGTGCGGCCATGCTGATAGGCCTCCCACATCTCGATGGCCGTTCCCATCGATGCCTCCGGCACGTAGGCCACCAGCAGGTCGAATTCACGACACATTTCGATGTGCCCCAGAAAGACGTCGCTGGCCCGGCGTCGGTCGTAGGTGATCGAATTGCCATGGTTGGCGAAGGGGTCGTAGACTTCGGCTTGTGGCCAGTGCCCCTGCACGAGGTCGCGGAGCGTGTTCCGATACATCTGGTCGTGCACAAGAGCTGCCACGTGCGAGCCCTGCATGATCCCGGCGAGAAAAATCCGCATGAAAAAAACTTCCCTGAAAGCGTCCGTGAAAACGTCCCTGAAACCTGCCGCGAAGGTGGGTTCAAAACCGGTCCGGGCGACCTCTGGCAGTGTAAGGCCTGCAGCCGCAAAAACTCACGGGGCTCGTTCGACGGCGGCCACCGCAGCCCTGTCCGACCTGGCGGCGGCTCGGCGGATCGTGCTCGATCTGCTGGCCATCCCGGGCGGATCGGGAAACGAGAAGGACGTCGCGGACCACATCGTCAAGCGGCTGCGGGAGGCGGGATGCCCAGCCGACGCGATCTCCTTCGACATGGCCCACACGAAGACACCGCTGAGGGGTAATGTCGGCAACCTGATCGTGAAGCTCCCTGGCACCATGCCGGGCCCACGACGGCTCTTCATGGCCCACATGGACACCGTGCCCGTCTGCATCGGCACAAAGCCGGTGGTGGCGGGCCGCTTCGTGAAGAGCGGCAATCCGGCGACGGGCCTGGGGGCCGACGACCGGGCCGGCTGCTCGGTGGTGCTCTCCACGGCGACGCAGATCCTGAGAGAGAAACTGCCGCACCCTCCGCTGACCTTCTTCTTCGCGATTCAGGAGGAGATCGGCCTCTACGGGGCTCGTTTCGCCAAGGCGGCCGACCTCGGCAGGCCGAAGCTGGCCTTCAATTTCGACGGCGGTGCCGTTGAGAAAATCACGGTCGGCGCCACGGGCGGCTACCGCATGGACATCGCCATCGGCGGGATCCCGAGCCATGCCGGCGTGGCACCTGAAAAGGGCGTGTCGGCGATCGCCATTGCGGCCTTGGCCATCGCGTCGCTCGTGGAGGACGGCTGGCATGGGCTTGTGGTGAAGGACGGCAAGCGGGGCACGAGCAACGTGGGCGTGATCCATTCGGGCTCTGCGACGAACGTGGTGTCTGAGTCGGCCGCCTTGCGGGTCGAGGCGCGGAGCCACGATCCGGCGTTCCGGGGCAGGATCGTCAAGGCGATCGAGAAAGCCTTTACGGATGCGGCTAAGCGGGTGCGGGCCGCCGACGGCAGGACCGGTAGCGTGACGTTTGACGGGCATCTCGACTACGAGGCGTTTCGGCTCGCCGACGACGAGCCCTGCGTGGTGGCGGCCCAGGAGGCCGTCCGTGGCATCGGGCTTACGCCACGGCTCGACGTCTCCAACGGTGGTCTCGATGCCAACTGGATGGCCGCCAACGGCATCCCGACGGTGACGCTCGGCTGCGGCCAGATGGAGATTCACACGACGAAGGAGCAGCTCGACCTCGACGCCTTCGAGGCCGCCTGCACCGTGGCGCTCCGCCTGGCCACGGCGTGAGCCGGGGGACTCCGGGTGAAACCACCATCCCGTGTGCCATGCCCCTGCGTGTCGTCCTGCCGATCACTCGTCCTTGAGATCGAACGTGACGGTGCCGTTTTCGGGCAGCCTGCCGCCCACCGCAATTCCCAACCGGCTGGCGGAGTTGTACTGCGTCGGGAACGCACGGCCTCCCCTCTCCTGCCCTGTGATCTCCACCCGGTAGATACCGCAGTTGACGCCGGGATAAAGAGCGTCCGGAATCGTGACCTGCGCAATTCCATCCGCGTCGGTCGTGCCGACGGCTGTCTTCATGCCGCCACCCATGAACGTCTCCGGCACGAATTTCACCACGGCGTTTGCCACTGGCCTGCCCCGACGGAGGATCTGCGTCTCACACGCCGTGATCGCCACCTTCGAGCGCCGCACCTCTTCAAGCCACAGCAGGATTTCCTGCCGCGAGACCGCCCGATCCCCATCGGCGTCGAAGACCGCTTCGGCCGCTTTGACCCCGGGCACCGCCGCGAGCTCTCCGCCGTCGAGCATGCCGTTGCCATCGGCGTCGGCGACCGCGAACATCGCCGTCGTGACGGCGGTCGGATCGAGTCTGGGCGCAACCACCCGGGCCGGTCGCCCTGTGCCGCAGCCTGTGCCACTGGCAAGCAGCAGCACAACGCCGAGACAGATGTGTCGTTTGATCACCTGACGCCTCCTCAGATTTTCCCTGCCAGAACCTCGATGCCCGCCATCACCATCTATTTGTTCAGGAACAGCCTGCTCTTTGCCAGCGAGTGGATGAGCGAACGAATGCCATGGCCGTCAGCCGCAGTCGCGGCGACGATGTTCGCGATCTCGCGCCGGTCGGCGTAGGACGGCTCGCCACCGGTGGCATACATCACGAACTGCCCGACGAAAGCCCGCGCCAGCTGCTCACGGTTGTCGCCGAGGATCCCACGAAACTCCTCGAAGTCCCGAAACTTCCCGCCGCCCGTCAGCACGCCGGAGGCATCCACCGGAGGACCGAGCCGGAAGGTGGGCAGCTGCCCGTTGAAGAGACGCTCCGTCGCGGGGTCGCCCGTGCCCTGCGAACGGTAGCGGTCCCGCCAGCCGCCGATCACGTCGAAGCTCTCGAGCGCAAAGCCCGGGGGATCCATTTTCCGGTGGCAGCCGGCGCACGCGGCATCGGCGCGGTGGCGGTCGAGTTGGGCCCGGATCGCCGTTGCCCCCTGGGTGTCCGGCTCGATCGCCGGAACGTTTGGCGGCGGCGGCGGGATCGGATCCCCGAGAAACCGTTCCATCACGAAGGCCCCTCTGATCACGGGAGACGTGGTCGTGCCGTTGGCCGTGACCTTCATCACCGCCCCCTGCGTGAGGAAGCCGCCGCGGTGACTGCCCGGCGGCAGCGACACCCGACGAATCCGGCTGCCAATCACGCCCTCAGGCGACAACCCGGGAATGCGGTAATGCTGAGCAAGCCGCTCGTTGAGCATGGCGAAGTCGGTGGCTACCAGGCTCGCAATCGGCAGATCCTCCCGAATCAGCTCGCGGAAAAACGCCCGCGATTCGGCCAGCATCGATTCCTTCAGGTAGAAGAATTGAAACTCCGGATAGAGCTTCCGGTCGGGATCGGTGTCGTCGATGCTCTTGAGGTTCAGCCACTGATCGAGGAAATCGACGACGAACCGGTCGGAGCGGGGATCGTCGAGCAACCGCTCGATCTGGCCGTGCACCACCGACGGCTCCTGCAACTTTCGTTCGGCGGCAAGCCGCAGAAGCTCCGCGTCGGGTGGGCCGTTCCAGAGCCAGAATGCCAGCCGCGTCGCGATTGCGTCGTCGTCGAGCGGGCCCGGTGTTTCGAGGCGAAACAGAAAATTCGGCGACGTCAGCACGGCCCTATAGGCCTGCCGCATCGCGTCCTCGAAGCAGTCGTGCTTCGCGATTCGGTCCGTGACGATCGTCGCGTAGCGGTCCACCTCCGCCGCCGAGACAGCGCGACGAAAAGCCCGCGGCAGGAAGTCGGCCAGGAGACGTCGGGCATCGTTACCGGGGGCGGAGCTCGCCACGCTCGCGAGGCGCAGCTGTCGCTCGTTGGCAGGCAAATCCTTGAGCGACGGCCACGCCCATGCAGCGTCGCGGATCTTCGGCCGGGCAGGTGGCCGCGATTCGCCGTTCGCTGGCAGGACGTGAATCGGAAGGTCATCGAAGAGCCGTCGATGGCTCTCGGGGGGCCAGGTGTCGTGGATCGGCCCCTCCACTTCCACCCAATCGACGGCGATGCCGGGGCGTTGATCCCGTGACTCGCCGCTCTGAAAGGTCAGCGATGCCACGTCGAACATCGGCGCCGATGCATCGGACAGCCACGCCGTGACCTCATGCACCTGCGGCGCCAATGACGGGGCATCGTAATACCCCAAGACATGCTTGCCGGCCTGGAGCATGGCCACTTCCGTCCGTGGCGACGGCTCCACGGCCCCCTTGTTCCACAGGAAGCTCCAGATCGACATCCGGAGCCGGTAGCGGCCCGGGTGGATCGGCACGAAGCTGATGAACTTCTCCTGACCGGGAACGTTCGGACCGAAGAAGCCGACGGAGTTGCGGGCCGACAGCGCGGCAGCATTCTCCGGTTCGCGGTCGTCGGGATCCTTCCTGCCGTCCCCATACCACCGGCTGTCGGGCTCGAGACCGCTCAGCAGCACCGCATTGCCAGACCGCAGTCCCTGTCGGAACTTTAGCATCGTCGCGACCTCGAACCGTTTCTTCATGACAGGCGGCGGCACGGGCCGCGTGGCGATCGCGAGATCGAGGGCCCGATCGGCGGCCGCGAGGTACTGCTGGATCTGCACGTGTGAGATGTCGAGCCCCTCTCCGACCTTGTCGAATCCCCGACGGGTGCCATCGGCCGGCAGCATCCCCCTCACCTCCAACTGCGGGATCGCGAGCAGGTCGCGGAGCGCGTTCTCGTATTCCGCCGCCGTCAGCCGGCGGAAGATCGTGCGGCCCTCGCGATCTTCGAGGCCGCGATCGGCAGCGGCCAGCCAGCGGTCAAGTTCGGCGAGCACTGTCTGCTGTTCCCCCCTGCCGGGCCGCTCCTCGCCTAGCGGCGGCATCTCGCCGTTGGCAATCCGGTCATGGATCCTCACCCAGCGATCGAGCGTCTCCAGATCGGAGACGTCTTGCGACAGGGCCGTGAGATCGAGGCCGGCCTCCGCATCCCCGCCGGCATGGCACGCGTGGCAATGCCGTTCGAGGAAGGCGGGGGCGAGGATCTGGCCCGAGTTCTTGCCGCCGGCCTGGCCCCCGGTCTGGCCCCCGGTCGGCGCAGCACTTCCTGTCACGGCCAGCAGCGCGACGACCGCGAGCGACGGTGCGAACAGCCTGGGCTTCATGCGGGCTCGAGTCCCGTCAGCGTGCCCGTACTCGACGCAAACCGATCCGTCTCCAGGCCCTGCTGCTGCAGCATCGACACGAAGAGGTTCGCCAGCGGCGTGTTGTTCTTGCGGTCGAAGGCGAGATGCTGGCCGTGCCTGAAGCCGCCGCCGGCCAGCAGGATTGGCAGATTGGTCGTGTCGTGGGAGTTCGCGTTGCTGAGGTTCGATCCGAAGAGCACCATCGTATTGTCGAGCAGCGTGCCGCCCGCCTCTCCCGCGTTTGAGAGCCCGTCGAGCAGGCGACCAAACGAGCCATAGAGCGTCTCCTCGACGGAACGCAGTTGGGCGAGCTTGGTCTCGTCGTTGCCGTGGTGCGTGAGGCCGTGCGTCTCGCCGGAGATGCCGGGCATCTTCGGCTTCACACGCAAGGGCCCCAGATAGATGCTGACGATTCGCGTGCTGTCGGTCTCCAGCGCCAGGCGGACGATGTCGTACATCAGGTCGGTCTGGCCCCTGATCTCGGTGTCGTCGGGGATCGCCCGCGGCAACTGCAGGCTGACCGCGGGCTTGGGCTTGCGTTCCCATGCCCGCGCATTGCCCAGCCGCGACTCGAGCTCCCGGACGCTCGTCAGGTATTGGTCGAGCCGGGCGCGATCCCGGGCCGGGAGCGAGCCTTCGAGCCGGCGGGCATCGTCGAGCACGAAGTCGAGGATGCTTGCCCCCTTGCCCAAGTCGTCGATGCGTTGCTCGATCTCGGCCGGTGTTCCCTGCACGAACAGTCGCCTGTAGACCGCGGCGGGATCGTCTTCCGGCGGGATCGGCACGCCGTCACGCGTCGTGGATGGCAGGCCGATGTCAGGCTTGCCCACCATCAGCACCAGCGACGGCAGACGCGTGGCGTTGCCCGTCTGCTCGGCGGCCAACTGGTCGAGGGAGATCGAGTTTTTGAACGTGCTGCGGCCGGGATGCGGGCTGCCGCTCAGAAAGCTTTTTTCCGTGGCATGGGCGCCGGCCACATCGGGATGGGAGAGACCGCTGAAGACCGTGAACTGGTCGCGGTGTCCCTTGAGAAGGTCCAGATACGGGGTGTTTTCATAGTCGCGGCCAGACCGCTCGGGGAAGAAGTTTTTCGGGATCACGCCCATATTGGACATGATCAGGAGCATCCGCTTTGGCGGGGCGCCGGCCTCGGCCGCGCGGGCCGAGCCACCCCTTTCGCTGCCCCGGAGCCACGCCGGCCCCAGGGCCTCGAGAAAGGGGAGCGTCACGAGGCTCCCTGCCCCGCGAAGAAAGCTGCGGCGTTTCATGGTGTGGATCAGGCTGTTCGTGGGCTGGGACTAGAAACTGCTCTTGTCGACGACCGTGCCGTCGCCGCGGTTGGCGAGCAGGGCGAGCACCGTCGACGCGATCCCATTGTCGATCGCACGCACCGTGCCGTCGCAGAAGGCGAAGTGCGACGCGGCCTGATGGGCACTGCCGAAATGTAGGTTTGTCGGAGAGTAGCCGGGCGTGTCGGGCCTGAGCGTATTGAGCGCCACGGTCTTGCTACCGCCCCCGTAGACGCTGAAGACAGACGAGTCGTAGGCGTCCGGGTTCCGGTAGCGTTCCCCAAACAGCAGCGTGTAGGAAGTGCCGTCGGTGACATCTTTGGTCATCACGGACGAACAGGGGTAGACGAGCCCCGTGGCCCCGACTGAGGCGGTCATCACGGCGGGATACGCCCCGGCCGCTGACGCCCCGCCAAACGTCGTGGCCGAAGAGGCGTTGCCACCGCTGCCGGCGTAATCGATGCCGGCTGAAAGGGTCTCCGTATTGATGTTCTGATAGGCCGCGCTGTCGGCGGGAAGCGTGCCGCCGCCGCGTCGCGAGGGGCAGACGAACATCGACACGACCGTCTTTTCACGGAGGCTCGCCCCCGACTTCTGCGTCGCCGTGTTGCCCTTGACCGCGATTGTGGGAACGACGCCGTCGGAACCGAGCGCGAAGACCTCGGCCTGTTCCACGAAGGGAAGGATTTGGTACGGCCAGCCCCCCGGCTGCGTCGGACCGAGACCGGCGTCGGCATCAGCCGACCACTGGAATCCCCATCCGCCGGAGGGGAAGTACCGTTGGGACGATTCATAGTTGTGGGCCGCGATGGCCATCTGCTTGAGATTGTTCAGACACGTGGCCCGACGGGCTGACTCGCGGGCCGCCTGCACGGCGGGCAAGAGCAGCCCGACGAGGGTGCCGATGATCGCGATCACGACCAGGAGTTCGACCAACGTAAACGCGTGGCGGCGGGGGATGGTGTTCATGGGGCATGGCCCTCCGGACTCGGTGGCGGGACGAAATTCCCCCCCACCATGCTTCCGACGCTAGCGTTTCCTGCCGTCCGGAGCATGTCGTGATGATTCCGACACGGGGCTTACGTGGGGCCCCGGTCGCGAAAATACCCCTGTCGCGAGCGGGCCACGACCTCCCAGCGGTTGGTGCAATGAAGCTTTTCGTAGATCCGCTGCACGTAGGTACCCACGGTCGAGATCGAAATCCCCAGCTTTTTGGCGATCTCCTTGTAGAAACAGCCTTCCACGAGGAGTTCCAGCACCTGCTGTTCGCGTGGGGCGAGGGCGGCCTCCTCTTCGGTGCCGCCCGCGGGTTGGCGGGAAGACTTCGGCACGCCCGTGCCGGCCGGCCCCGCCCCGACGGCCTGCGACTGCCTGTCCCGAAACGCCTGGATCACCTTTCGGGCGATCGTCCGCGTCATCGGCACGCCCCCTTCGCGGACCTCGCGAATCGCCTCGAGCAACCGGTCGGGCATGACCGGCTTCACCAAGTAACCGTGCGCTCCGGCGGCCAGGGCCTGAAACGTCGTCTCTGGATCCTGATAGACCGTGACGATCAGGATCTGCGACCGGGGAAGTCGTACGGATAACTCCTGGATGTATTCGACGCCGACGGAGTCGGGCAGATTCACGTCCATGATGACGACGTCGGGATCGAGAGGCGGCACACCGCGGACCGCCTCCTGCCCCGTGGCAAACGTGCCCACGCAGTGACAGTCGGCGGAGCTCTCGAGGCTGTCAACGAAGGCCCGCCGCAGACGGGCATCGTCCTCGACGACCGCGACGCGAATCATGCTCATAGCCTGCTCTCCGTCACCCATTCACAGCGTCGGCTGCCGAACCCGCACCCGACATCGTCCAGCCCTGGAACATCGATCCTTGAAGTATCGGAGCTTTGCGCCGCCAGGGCCCACCCCGATGGGAAACATTACGACATCGCAGCCGGGTCGGCCAGCGGCAGCGGCACCTCGATGGCGACCCGCGTCCCCCCATCCACCCGGTTGGTCACGAGACAGCGTCCCCGGAGGTCTTCGATCCGTCGTTGCATGTTGCCCAGCCCCGACCGGCTGCTGCCGTTGCTTGCAGCCCGGGCGACGGCCTGCGGATCAATCCCAATGCCGTCGTCCTCGATGTCGATCCCCAGCCACCCTCGTTCGAAGCGAATGGCGAGGGCCACGCAGTTCGGATGCGCATGCTTGACGGCATTGTTCACCGCCTCGCGCACGACGAGGAAGAGACTGTGCCGAACCGCTCCCTCGATCGCCATCCGAGGCAGTGTCTCGGGCACATCGAGCCTCACCCCGACGCCGGCGGCGTCGAGAAACTGCTCGAAGGAATGCGTGAGGTACGGCACGAACCGGTCGAGCGTGTCGTTCGCGGGATTCACGGCCCACACGATCGCGTCGACGCTCCGCACCAGATCGACGGCCGACTGCCGCGCCCGTTCGATGCGTTCGAGCGTGGCGGGCGGCGCTTTTCCCTCCATCTCCCGCTGCACCCAGAAATTCTGCATCGCGATCTCCGTGAGGCCGGCCCCGACCTCGTCATGAAGATCGCGGGCGATCCGCGTCCGCTCCCGCTCGAGGCCGTGGGCCCGCTCGACCTCGCCGAGCCGCCGCCTGACTCTTCGCAGCGCGATCGAGCGGGCGACGGCCACGGCCGCCCCCGCGCCGAGCACCACTCCCGCCAGCCATGTCGATGGCCGCCCCCACCACGGCACTACCACCTCGATCGCCAGGCTCGTCTCCACTCCCGTCGGCTGCCCGCCGGGCCAGAAGGTACCGGCCCGAAACCAATACACGCCGGGTTTCAAGTCGTGATACTCGGCCACGGCCTCGCCGCCGACGCCGAGGCTGTGGGAGCAGTTCCACAAGAGCGTCACCTGATCGCCCGGCTCGACGGGCGCCCCCTCCAGCGTGGACCAGTTGCCGTAGCGGTTCGGATCATCGTCGAACAGCACGAGGATCGGATGCGGCTCGGGGTCGGTCCGGATGCGTAGCTGGGCGATGGTGCCTCGGGAACCGCGGCGGGTCCATCCTGACGGCGTGTCGAGCGGATGCGTGGCGGGCAGCGTCGAGGAGACCGCCGCCGGGTGTCGTACGGTCTGGTCTGAGCCGGGACGGCCCACTTCGAAGACCACGTCGTCGATTCCGATGGCGCCGACCACCTCGTTGCCGCCGTGGGACAGGAAGTTTGCCGTCACGCGGGCCGCCAGCGGCGGGGCGACGGCCGAGAAGCGGTGCGACGCAAACCCAGAACGCTCCGGCTCGCCACGCCAGAATGCCGACTCACCGCGGATGGCGGTATCGCGATTGTCGACGGTGTCACCTGCCGGATCGACAAATTGCAGCAGCACACGGCCCGAGGCGGCAGCATCCCGCCACTCCGCATCCACGCCGTCGAGCCTGTACCGCAGCCGGTGGCCGCCAGCCGCCACCGATCCGGTTGCGGGGATTTCCTGCTCCGGGCTTTCGGCCCCATTCGCTTCGACGACATGGATCTCCAGCCGCCGCGATTCTGAAGAGACACGGATCCGTGGCCGATCCGCTCCCCGCGCCCAGCCGGGGGCCGTCTCCGCGACGTCCCGGCCATCGACGACCACCCTGATGATCCGCACGTCGGCCGCGGCCGCGACGTGGGCGAGGCAGCACCACAGGCCGCAGGCCCGCAGCCACCTGCTGGCTGTCGCCGTGGACACCGCCTCGGAGAGAGCAGAAATCTTCATGGATCGCCACACTCTACTCTACCCTGCCGCCTGTTCATGCGAGCGTCTGGACGACGGCCTCTCATGTTCGGTACCGTGCCGTGGGTCGGGATGGAAAAGGATGGATCAAGGATCAAGACAGGGAAGGATCTCGGGAAGCAATTCCGGAAAGCAATGGAGTTTCACATGGACATGAAACGTGATCCGCTGGCGATCGACGCCATCCACCGGGGCGATTGCCTTGAACTGTTCGCCGGGGTGCCCACGGGCAGCGTGCATCTGGCCTTCGCCGACCCGCCGTTCAACATCGGCTACGCCTACGACACCTACGACGACAGCCTGTCGGCTGACTCCTACCTCGAATGGTCGGAGAAGTGGATGTCGGAGATCGTCCGCGTCCTGCGGCCGGACGGCACATTCTGGCTGGCCAGCGGCGACGAATATGCCGCGGAACTGAAAGTGATCGCCACGCGGGGGCTGGGGCTCACCTGCCGCAGTTGGGTCGTCTGGTATTACACGTTCGGCGTCAACTGCAAGCAGAAGTTCAGTCGCTCGCACGCCCACCTGTTTCACTTTGTCCGCGATCCGTCGGCGTTCACATTCAATACCGACGCGATCCGCGTGCCATCAGCCCGGGAACTTGTCTACGGCGACAAGCGGGCCAATCCGACGGGCCGGCTCCCCGACGACACCTGGATTCTCCGTCCGCAGGATCTACCGGAAGGCTTCGGCGCCGAGGAAGACACCTGGTTCTTCCCGAGGATCTGCGGCACGTTTAAAGAGCGATCGGGCTGGCACGGCTGCCAGATGCCCGAGCAACTGCTGGGCCGGATCATCCGCGCGTCGAGCCGCGAGGGGGAGACGGTGCTCGATCCGTTCGGCGGCAGCGGCACGACCCTGGCAGTGGCCAAGAAGCTCGGCCGTTCATTCCTCGGCATGGAGCTCTCAGACGACTACGCCGACAAGATCTCGTCGCGACTCGCCGGAATCTCCGTCGGCGACACGCTCGACGGCGCCGAGGAGCCGCTCAAGAGCGCGCCGGCCACGAAGGACGGCAAGCGACTGAATGCCCGCAAGACAAAACGTCCCTCCCGCGCAAAGTAGCTTCGTAGCGACACCCGACACCCGACACACGGCATCATGCCATTGTCGCCCCAGGGGTAAGGCGGCTCCTCGCCGGAGGGCTTGATACAAGCCCTGAGCGTAAGCGACGGGATTCCTTACTGCCGATCCCCCGGCTCACGCCGAGGGCTTTTATGGGAAGCGTAAGCGACGGGATTCCTCGCCGGAGGGCTTCATACAAGCCCTGAGCGTAAGCGACGGGATTCCTTGCTGCCGATCCCCGGTGCTCAGCCGTAGAAGGCGGGCCGGCGGTCACCGGAGTGAGCATGAGGGCGCCTCGGCGGAGTCGGCCCACCATCGTCCCCAACGTTTTCGACGAGCCGCCCCGCGAACACAGGTGACCGCCGGCCCGCCTGCGGGTCCGGCCGGCTTTGGCCTTGTTTCCCCCGGCCCCTCCCTGCTTGAATCTCGGCTCGCCCCGCCCTTCTTGAATCCGGGAGTCTTCCATGAAATACGGCCTCAACCTGCTCCTCTGGACTGACCGCATGCACGATGGGCTCGTGCCGGTCGTGGAACGGATCAAGCAGCTTGGCTACGACGGCATCGAGATGCCGATGTTCGAGCTCGACGAGTCATTGCATCGCGACTGGGGGAAGAAGCTCGATGCCGTCGGCCTGGAGCGGACGGCCGTCACGGTCCGCGGGGCCGGCGACAACCCGATCAGCCCATCGGCCGGCGTCCGCGCCGCGGCCGTCGATGCCATGAGGCGCACGCTCGACTGCTGCCACGCGGCTGGCGTGAAGCTGCTCGTCGGCCCCACCCGCTCCGCCATCGGCGAGTTCACCGGGAAGGGGCCGACCCCCGATGAGTTCAAGTGGGGTGTCGACACGATGCGGCAGGTCGCCGGACATGCCGCGGATGCCGGCGTCACGATCGCCACGGAATACCTCAACAGGTTCGAGAATTACTTCCTCACGAGCGTGGATCAGACCGTCACCTTCGTACAGGCGGTCGACCATCCGAACGTGCGGATGATGTACGACACGTTCCATGCCAATATCGAGGAGAAGAACCTTGCGGTGGCGATCGCGGCGGCCGTGCCCTGGACGGTGCTCGTGCATGTCTCCGAAAACGACCGCAGCATCCCCGGCACCGGTCACGTGCACTGGGACGCGACCTTCGATGCCCTGCACGAGGCGGGGTACGACGGGTGGATGGTGGTGGAGGCGTTCGGCCTCGCGCTGCCGAACATCGTGGCGGCGACCAAGATCTGGCGGAAGATGTTTCCCTCGGAAGACCAACTCGCGACCGATTCCCTCGCCTTCATGAAGGCCAACGTCGCCAGGCGTTGGCGGTAGCCAGTTATGGCCAAGCGCAAGCCAAAGGACGCCGTCGCATCGGCACCGCCACCGGCGACCGGCTTCAAGGCTGCGCCTGCCGACGGCGGTCTTTCGATCGACAAACTGGCACAGGCTTTCGCCGCGATGATGGGAACCGGCGATCCCTATTCGCAGGCGTCAACGTCGGCGGACGTGGTCAAGGTGGATCCCTCGCCGGTGCTCGATGACGACGATGGCTTCTCCTCCGGGGCCGACGACACCAGCTGCCGCGTTTCCCCGGAGAGCATCCTGGAGGCGGTCCTGTTCGTGGGCCTGCCGGGGGGCGAGGCGGTCACCAGTCGCAAGGTGGCCAGCCTGATGCGTGGGGTGCGGCCGCAGGAGATCGACGAACTGGCGGCCGAACTGCGGCGACGGTATCTGGCCGACAACTGCCCCTACGAGGTGGCAGCGAAAGACGCGGGCTGGGTGATGAGGCTCCGGCCCGAGTTTGCCCGGTTTGGGAGCGTGGTGGAGGCCCGGTCTCGCACACTCCGGCTCGACGCCGAGTCGCTCGACGTGCTGGCACTGGTGGCCTGGAACCAGCCTGTCAAACGCGATCGAATCGTGGAACTGGGCTGCGATGCCCGCCCCTCCGTGTGGCGGCAGCTGGTGCGGCGCGGTCTTTTGGAACTCGTGCACGACGCCGGTTCGCCCGACGGCGACGCTTCCCATGCAGAGCCGTCGTATCAGACCACGCGAAAGTTTCTGGATGTTTTCCGGCTGGAGAGCATCGCCGACCTCCCAGAGCCGACCGAACCGCCTCGGTAGGCCGCATTCCCCCGTGGCGACAAGATTGCATCTTGTTGTGCTCCCGTGGGGACGAGATGAAATCGTGTCCTGCTTCCGTGGGGACGAGATTGCATCTTGTCCTGCTACACGCCCGTATTCAGCAAGTTAAAAACTCGCTGCCACGACAGCACAGAAAAACTCGCTGCCACGACAGCACGTTAAAAACTCGCTGCCACGATAGGAATCCGATTACAGGCTCACCCGAGTCGATCATCGCCCGCCACTCTCTTGCGTGCTGACCCACTCGAGGGCCGCGTCTCGCGTGGTGATCACGTCGTCGAGTTGCAGAGCCCGGAGCGCCGCGAGTGCCTGGCCTACCGCACGTCCCGCCGGCACGCCGGCTGCGAGCAGTTCGTTGCCGGTCAGCAGCGGCGGCGGGTCGAGTTGTTCGCGTGGTATCTGGAGCTTCGCGGCGACCCAGCGTGCGACGGTCTCGGAGCCGTGGCCGCAGGCGGCCCGGGCCCGCAGCACGTCGGCCAGCAGGAAGGCCGCGTCATGGGCCAGCCACGGCTGGAGTTGCGACCATGGGCGTTGTGCGATGTCGGCGTCGGCAGGTCCGGCCACGGCAGCGACAGCTTCGTGCAGCCAGCAGGCCGTCTTCAGTTCCCGGGTGGAGAGCCGAAGCCTCGCCGCGATGCGGCGGGGCGTTTCAACGGGCAGTGTCGCCGTAAGGATGGCAAGGCTCGAAGCCAGTTCCGGCTCGTCGAGGGCGTCGATCATGCGGGCCGAGTCGTGCCAGAGGGCTGTATCACCGGCTGTATCACCGGCCACGCCGTCGGCCGGCGCAACCTCGGGCAGCACCTCGCGGGCCAGCCCGGTCTGGCCGAGCAACTCAAGCGCCCGCCGTCGCCCCGGTCGCGACACCATCGCCCGCAATTCCGCAGCGATCCGCTCGGGGCTCACGGTGGTCACCAGGTGTGCCATGCGTACGATCGCCGCCCGGGTCTGCTCCTCGAGGGCAAAGCCAAAGACCGCGGCAAACCGCACCGCGCGGAGCATGCGGAGGTGATCCTCCCCAAACCGCATCGCCGCCGTGCCGATGGCCCGCACGATCCCCGCCGCGAGATCCGCCCGGCCAGCGACATAGTCGTGCACCGCGCCGGTGATGGGATCGAGAAACAGGCCGTTGATCGTGAAGTCGCGTCGCAGGGCATCCTCTCGGGCATTTGTGAAGGTCACGCCGGCGGGATGTCTGCCATCGATATAGGCCGCATCACTGCGGAACGTGGCCACTTCGACCTGCCCCGCCCCACGGGGGCCGAGCACGGTGATCACCCCGAAGGCGGCCCCCACGGAGAGCGTGTTGCGGTTGCCGAAGACAGCCCGCACCTGCTCCGGGCGGGCCGACGTAGCCACGTCGTAGTCGGCCGGCGTGCGGCCGATCAGTTCATCGCGAACACACCCCCCGGCCCAGAGTGCCTCGTGGCCGGCTTTTCGCAGGCGGTCGACGACCACGATGGCAAACTCACGGGCCGCGGCGGGATCGCAGGGCATGGCGGGCATGGCAGCTTTTGGCTCCGGGGCGGCGATCAGGCAGACGATGGTAACGAATACCGCCTGCCCGGCGCACGGCCGCATTTCCCGGGCCCCGGCTCCGAGGGTATGCTCAGAGGGTATTGTCTAGCAGTCGGTCTTGAATGTGGATCCCGCTTTTCAACGCTGTTGTTGGCCGTCGGCGGTCTGTTTCGCCGGGGGCCGGTTCCTCAAATCCCGCACAACGCCGGCAGGCGGTCGCCTGTCCATTACTTCTGGAGTGTCAAAGATGTCCGCTTCCCGCGAGCCTTCCTCCTTCAGCCACCTCTCCCGCCGCGACGCCCTGAAGGCCGCCGGCTTCGCCGGGGCCACCCTGGCCGGAATGCGGTCCGTGCATGCCCAATCCCCGTCGACCGACCTGATCCGCATCGGGCTCATCGGGGCCGGCGGCCGCGGCACCGGCGCCCTCCAGCAGACGCTCTCCGTACCGGGCTCCAACGTAAAGGTGACGGCGATCGCCGACGCCTTCGACGACCGCATCAAAGGAGCGCTCAAGGCGGTCGAGTCGATGAAGGACAAGGTCGACGTGCCCGAGGATCGGCAGTTCAAGGATCTCGACGGCTACAAGAAGGTGCTCGAGCATTGCGACCTGGTGATCCTTGCCACGCCACCGGGCTTCCGGCCCTTTCACTTCGAGGAGGCGATCAAGGCCGGGAAGCACGTCTTCATGGAGAAGCCGGTCTGCGTCGATGCCTTCGGGGCCAACCTCTGCATGCAGGCGGCCAAGCTGGCGGACGAAAAGAAGCTCAAGGTCGTCGTCGGCCTGCAGCGGCATTACGACGACAAGTATCGCCAGACGCTCGCCCAGGTCCGCGAGGGCCTCGCCGGCGACATCATCGGCGGACAGGTTTACTGGAACGGCGGTGGCATCTGGTATCGCCCGCGGCAGGAGAAGGCCACCGAGATGCAGTTCCAGGTCCACAACTGGTACCACTTCAACTGGCTCTGCGGAGACCACATCTGCGAGCAGCACGTCCATAACATCGACGTCGCCAACTGGTTCCTCGACAAACTGCCCGAGTCGGCCTACGGCGTCGGCGGCCGCCAGAATCGCGTGCCGGGCCAGCCGAGCGAGATCTACGACCATCACTCGGTCAACTTCACCTATCCGGGCGGCGTGCGGATCGCCAGCCAGTGCCGGCAGTTCCCCGGCGGCGACGGCCGCGTGAACGAGGAGTTCCAGGGCACGAAGGGCTTCGTGAAGATCGGCGAGATCACCGACCGCTCGGGCAAGGTGCTCTGGAAGTACGACGGCAAGGCGGCGAATGCCTATCAGGTCGAGCATGACGAACTGCACGACGCGATCCGCAACGACAAGCCCCTCAACAACGCCTACTACGGCACGACGTCGAGTTTCTCGGCCGTGCTCGGCCGGACGGCCACCTACACGGGCAAGCAGGTGGGCTACAACGACGTGCTGAAGACCAACTTCCGCACGATGCCGGAGAACCTGTCGTGGGAGGCCACGCCACCGGTGGTGCCTGACAAGGACGGCAACTACCCGCTCCCGATGCCCGCCAGTTATAAGATCGCGTAGTGGGTCCTTAGGTGGTAGGGGCTTCGGGCCGTTGGGCTTTCGGCGTGAGTCGTCGGATAGATCGGCATAAAGCAGCCCACACTGGTTCGCCGGCGGTGGCATGCTCGATCGCCGGCGGATTTTGCTACAGGAGGCTCGTGGACGATGGGTAGTCGCTTGTGAGTCGCAAAATTCACCGGCTCCTGCGCGTGCCCCCGACCGGCTCCTCAGCATCGATAATTTCCATGTCTCCCCAAGAAGCCCGGCACAAATCGCCCTCAGGCTCGTTGCCACGGTCGACGCGTCGGCGTTTCGTGCACCACCATCGGAACACCCATCGATGATCGTCGGCATCCCGAAGGAAACAAAAAAGGACGAATACCGGGTGTCGATGCTCCCGGTGGGCGTTGAAGAACTTGTCCGGGCCGGCCACCGGGTGCTCGTGCAACGCTCGGCCGGATCTGGCTCGGGCCTTGCCGACGAGGCCTATGCCGCCTGCGGTGCAACGCTTGTCGATACGGCCGCCGAGGTGTTCGGCGCGGCCGATCTGATCGTGAAGGTGAAGGAGCCCCAACCCCCGGAACTGAAGCTCATCCGGCCCGGCCAGACGGTGTTCACCTACTTTCATTTCGCTGCCGATCGCGGGCTGACGGAGGGCTTTCTCGCCACCGGCGCCACCGCCGTGGCCTACGAGACGCTCCGCGACGACCGGGGTCGTCTGCCGCTGTTGATCCCGATGAGCGAGGTGGCCGGCAGGATGAGCATTCAGGAGGGGGCAAAGTATCTCGAGAAGCCGCAGATGGGGCGTGGCATCCTGCTCGGCGGTGTGCCGGGGGTGGCGCCAGCCCAGGTGACCGTACTTGGGGCGGGAACGGTCGGGGCCAACGCCGCCAAGGTGGCCGCCGGCTTCGGTGCGAACGTCGGCCTCCTCGATACGAATCTTGAGCGGCTGCGGTATCTCGACGACGTCACCCCGCCGAACATCGACTGCCTCTATTCCGACCGGCACACGATCCGGGAGCAGATCGCCCGTGCCGACCTCGTTATCGGCAGCGTCTTGATCCCCGGTGCACGGGCGCCGCATCTCGTCGAACGGGACGATCTCAAGCTCATGAAGCCCGGCGCCGTGATCATCGACGTGGCGATCGACCAGGGCGGCTGCGTCGCCACGAGCCGGCCGACGACCCACGCCGATCCGACCTTCGTGGTCGACGACATCGTCCACTACTGCGTGACGAATATGCCGGGCGCCGTCGGACGCACGAGCACCTACGCCCTCTGCAACGCCACGCTGCCCTACGCGCTTCAGCTGGCGACGCAGGGCGTCGAGGCGGCGGCTGCCGACAGTCCTGCGATGCTGTCGGCCGTAAACGTGTATCGTGGGACGCTCGTCCACCGGGCCGTGGCCGAGGCGTTCGGCTTGCCCTACGGTCCGATGACATCAAGAAAGCAGGTCCAGCAACCGTGATGATTCCCGCCGCCTGTCGCTGGCAGGCTTCCGCCGCAGGTGGGCCCGCCTTCGGCCATCTTGAAATCGTCGATCAGACCCTTCTGCCCACGCGGCACGAGTGGATCGCCTGCCGCGACGTCGACACGCTGGTGGAGGCGATCCAGTCGCTGCGGGTCCGCGGTGCACCCGCGATCGGCATCGCCGGTGCCTACGGTCTGGCGGTCGCGGCGGCCGAGGCCGTTGATGCGGGGCTCTCGCCGGAGGCGGCACGGGCCCATGTGCTGGCTCGGGGCGAACTGCTCGCCTGTGCCCGGCCGACTGCCGTGAATCTTCGCTGGGCGGTCATGCGGGTGATCGACACGCTGACCAGCCTGCCGGACGACGCTTCCGCGGAAACACTGGCGGCGGCGGCATTGGCCGAGGCCAGGGGCATCCACGCGGAGGATCGGCAACTCTGCGCCGCGATCGGCAGGCATGGCGCGGCGATCCTGCCCGAGGGGGGCGTGCTCACGCATTGCAACACCGGCGGTCTTGCGACCGGCGGCGATGGGACAGCGCTGGCGGTGATCACGACCGCCTGGGACTTGGGTCGGCGGTTCGCCGTCTTCGCCGACGAGACGCGACCGCTCTTTCAGGGAGCCCGGCTCACGGCCTGGGAACTCGTCGAGCGGGGCATTCCGGTGACCGTGCTCGTCGATTCGGCCGCCGCGCAACTCCTGCGGACCGGGCGGGTCGCGGCCTGCATCGTCGGCGCCGACCGGATCACGGCCAACGGCGACACCGCAAACAAGATCGGCACCTACGGCCTCGCGGTGCTGGCCGAGGCCCATGGCGTGCCCTTCTTTGTGGCGGCGCCGTCGAGCACATTCGACCTGTCGCTCGAAACCGGCGACGACATCCCGATCGAGGAGCGGGCGGCGGCGGAAGTGCTGCGTCCGCTCGGAGTGCAGGCTGCGCCGGACGGTGCGCGGGCCTATAATCCGGCGTTCGACGTCACGCCGGCCCGGCTGATCACGGCGATCATCACCGAACACGGCGTCATCCGCCCTGTCTCCCGCGACGCCGTCCTGAAAATGGTGCCGGCTGCCAAGAAAACGGCTGCCAAGAAAACTACTGCCGAGAAAACACCCCCTGCCAGCAATTCCCGGGCTTCAGGGTAAGCTAGCAAGCGTGGCGTGCTGGTCGCGCCCTCCGATCGGGCGTGGCCGGTCACTGACCCCCCCGGCACCATCCGCCCGAGACGCAGCCTTGATCCCAAAGATCGCCATTGTCGGCCGACCGAATGTCGGCAAGTCCACTCTCTTCAACTGGCTGGTGGAGAAGCGAATCGCGATCGAGGATCCGACGGCAGGCGTGACACGCGATCGGCTCGTGCAAAGGCTATCGCTGGAGGGACGGACAATCGATCTGGTCGATACCGGCGGCATGGGGTTCGACGACCCTGACGGCCTCACCTCCCGGATCGACGCCCAGATCGAGACTGGACTCGTCGAGGCGGCGGTCGTGCTTCTGGTCGTCGACGTTCGCACCGGCCTGGTGGCGGCCGATCACGAGGTGGCGGCCCGCGTGCGAAAAATTGGCAGGCCGGTGCTGCTCGTCGCCAATAAGTCCGACGATGCCAAACTCGACAACCATGCTCATGAGTTCGCCGTGCTCGGCTTCGGCGAGCCGCTGATCGTCAGCGCCAGAACACACCGCAACCGCGAACCGCTGGTCGAAGCGATCCTCGCCCGGCTGCCGGAGTCGGAGGCCGACGTGGAAGAGCCCTCCGCGGAACTGCCGGAGATGAAGCTCGCGATGGTGGGCCGGCGCAACGTGGGCAAGAGCACGTTTGTCAACAGCCTGGCCCACGAAGAGCGGGTGATCACGAGCCCCGTGGCCGGCACGACCCGCGACTCGATCGACGTGCGTTTCGAGATCGACGGCCATTCATTCCTCGCCATCGACACGCCCGGTCTGCGACGATCAAAGAGCCGCACCACCGACATCGACTTCTACTCCACGCACCGTGCCCAGCGGAGCATCCGCCGCGCCGACGTCGTGCTGCTCTTCTTCGACGCCACGGAGCCGGTGGGCCGCGTCGACAAGCAGCTGGCCGACACCATCACGGAGGAGGCGAAGCCGGTGGTGTTTGTCGTCAACAAGTGGGATCTCTATGCGGCTGATGTCGAGCGGGGCGAGTGGGCCGAGTACCTGCGGGACACCTTCCGCACGATGCCCTGGGCGCCGGTCGCCTTCGTGACCGCGACGAGCGGCCGCAATGTGAAGGCGGTCGTCGACACGGCACAGCGGCTCTACCGGCAGAGCCACGAGCGGGTCTCGACGGCGAAGCTCAACACGATCCTGCGGGAGGTGATCGAGGCCAACCCGCCGCCCGCCGACCCCCGCGGCCGGCCGGTGCGGATCTACTACGCCACGCAGGTGGAGATCGCGCCGCCTACGATCGTGCTCTCGACGAGCGCGCCGAAGAGCATCTCGGAGGGCTACAAACGCTATCTGATCGGTGCGCTTCGCAAAGTGACACCCTTTCGTGAGGTGCCGATCCGGCTCTACGTCCGCGGCCGCACGGCCGACGCAAAGGACGAGGACGACTGACGCCGACCTTGTGGCTGCGCGTCTTCAGCGTGCGGAATCCGCGAGGGGACACGGACAAGTTGAAAACTTGCCGCCACGGTAGGAGAGAGAAACGGACACGTTGAAAACGTGCCGCCACGAGGAGGAGCGCATGTGGCCGCGAGTTTTTAACTTGCGGGATCCGCGAGGGGACACGGACAAGTTGAAAACTTGCCGCCACGGTAGGAGAGAGAAACGGACACGTTGAAAACTTGCCGCCACGAGGAGGAGCGCATGTGGCCGTGAGTTTTTAACTTGCGGAATCCGCGAGGGGACACGGACAAGTTGAAAACTTGCCGCCACGGTAGGAGAGAGAAACGGACACGTTGAAAACTTGCCGCCACGAGGAGGATCGCATGTGGCCGTGAGTTTTTAACTTGCGGGATCCGCTTCGCGACAACATCCCGGCTGAAAACCTACGGCCTCGGAGAGGGACGCACACTCTGCGTCGAGCGCCGCCACGGCCGCGACCTGCCGCGGTGTAAAGGGAACGGGCCCGCTCAGCAGGTCCGGTTCGTCGGCCTCTTCCGAAACGAGCCGCCGCACGATGCCTGCCGCCAGCTTCTCGATGCCCTCGCCGCTGACCACGCTCGTCCAGAGGCTTGAACTGCTGCTCAACCAGGGAGGGGGGCTGCCCGGAGCGGATTCCCTGCCCCGAGCGGATTCCCTGCCCCGAGCGGATTCCCTGCCCCGTTCGGTGAGGTCGGCCTTCGAGTAGACCAGCAGCTCGCCGGGGGCTTCCGGTGCCAGCCTTCCCGCGGCGATCGCCTCCCGGCCATCAACCACACGCAGTACGAGATCGGCATTGGCGCAGGCGGCAACCGCGCGGACCATGCCTTCCCGCTCGACAGCGCTGGCGGCATCGCCCCCTGCCCCGGCAGCGGTAGCCGCATCCCGTAGCCCGGCCGTGTCGACCAGATCGACCTCCCAACCGTTGATGACGATTCGCGTCTGGAGCAGGTCGCGGGTGGTTCCAGGCTCCGGCGACACGATGCTGCGGGCATAGCCGACCAAAGCGTTCATGAGGCTGCTCTTGCCGGCGTTGACGCTGCCCGCCAGTACAACCCGCCATGGCCGCACCAGCCGCAGGCCGACACGCGACCCGCGGGCGAGCCGGTCGAGGGCGGCCCGTGCCAGAGCCAGATGGCCATCTTGCATGAGCCGCCGCACCCGTTCGAGTTCCACCTGAAGAAGGCCCGTCAGCTGCCTGGCGAGGATCCGTGCCGCCTTCGGTCCACCGGCGACGGCCAGCGCCTCGCGGGCCTCGACTTCAATCTCCGCCATGCCGCCAGCCCGCAGCCACTCCGGCCACGGCTGCCGCACGGCCCCCAGCCTCTCAAGGCTCGCGATGACGGCCTCCGACGCCGCGAGCCCGCCGTGGCAATGAATCTCCAGATCGTCATCGCTCCGGCAGACGACGACCAGATCCTCGCCCGCCCCCTTGGCGGTGTCACCCCAGCGGCCACAAACGATCGCCCCGGCTGGCCGGCCGGCCAGCGGTGTCTCGCCTCGCGGGGAAAAGAGCCGGGACACCAGTTCCACAGCCCCGGCTCCGGCCATGCCCACCACCGCCAGAGCGCCCCGGCCCGCGGGCGTCAGCAGCGTCGTCCGCACCTGCGCATGCGGTGCAGTCGGCCGCCTCACTGGCCGATCGAAGCCTGCGTCGTTAGAACGATCGGTCATCTACCCAACCCCACACCCGTTCACGGAGTTCGTTGCCATGGCTGACTGGATCGAGGAAGGTTCGAAGGCGGCCGATTTCACGCTGCCCACGCACGACGGCACCACGCTCAAGCTTTCCAGCCTCAGGGGTGCCCCGGTGGTCCTCTATTTCTACCCCAAGGACGACACCCCCGGCTGCACAAAGGAGGCCTGCGGGTTTCGCGACGCGATGGCGAAGCTGGCCAAGCACAAGGCGGTGGTGCTGGGCGTGAGCCCGGACGACCCCGAGAGCCACGAGAAATTCCGTCAGAAATACAAACTGCCGTTCACTCTGCTGGCCGACGTCGATCACAAGGTCGCCGAGAAATACGGTGCCTGGCGGGAGAAGAATATGTACGGCAAGAAGTCGATGGGTATCGCCAGGAGCACCTTCATCATCGACGCCGACGGCAAGGTGGCGAAGGTCTTCAAGGCCGTGCGGGCAGACGGCCACGACGAGCAGGTACTGGCGGCTCTGGCTGACCTGTAGCGTTGCCGCAGGCATAACCGTCACCATGCGGCGAGCACGCCAGACGGAAAGCGCGGCCCTGCACCTTCGTCGGCGGCCCGTGCCGCCAGACGGTGCATACTTGCGGGCGGGCCTTTCAGGCCGTGCCTCAGGAGTACCATGCAGTCTTTTCTCGCCAAATGTGCCGCACTCGGGATCGTCGCCGGAGGGTTCACTCTCACCGGCGACGTGGGCCGTCTTGCCGACCGTGGCCGACGGCTTCTCGATGCCCGGACGGTGCCATCGGAGATGGCCGTAGAGCCCACCAGCGAAGCGGTATCCGCGTTGCCATCCGTGCCGACAGCATCCCCTGTCGCTAGGCCCGAGGCTGCCCCATCCCCCGCGGTCCCGCAGGCCGCAACGGCTCCGGTCCCGACCCCAGACACCCCAGCGGCATCAGCATCTGAGCCGACGCGGTCGATGGCCCCGGAAGCCAGGGCCGATGCACCGGTCGGACGGGCCGTCTTTGTGCCGGCACCGCCGGCCTCGGGTCCCGACAGCATCGACCTTCGTCAGGTGACGGCCGGCAGCCGACTCCTCATCTGGATACGCAGGCCCGGTGCTTCCGCACGCAGCGTCGATCTCATTGCGCTCGACATCATCGATCCGATTTCCGGCGAAGCCCTGGAGCATCGCCATGCGGCCCTGACTGTCGGGGCGCATGGGACTGTCGGGGCGCATGGAACTGTCGGGGCGCATGGAACCGGGGCGACAACCGTCCATGCAGCTCCCCGCCGGGTCGTGATTACGCGGAACGCCGCCTCGTGCATCACCAAGGGAAGCACGCTCCGCATCGCTCCGCTCCACGGAGTCAACGGCCTCGGCAGCGAGGAGCATGTCGGCACGATCTTGGCGTTCGGCATCCCGGCCCGCTGACGCAGCCAGTTGACTGAGCCCGAGATGAGATACCGGACCGGTCCCGAGTGCCCCGACTTATGCCTCTTCGGTGGCTTCCTGAGCCTCGCGATCGCTTGACCAGCCGACCCGCTTCTTCGAGAGGCCGATCTTCCGCTCCTCCGTGTCGACACGGAGGATCTTCACCTCCAGCGGATCGCCCACCTTCACAACCTCTTCGGCGTTCTCGATCTTGTCTTCCGACAGTTCAGAGATGTGCAGCAGGCCCTCGAGACCATCCTCGAGCCCCACGAACACACCGAAGTTCGTGATCTTCGTGACTGTGCCCTTCACGACATCGCCGGTCTTATACCGATGCGGAATGTCCGTTGACCACGGATCATCGGCCATCTGCTTGAGTCCAAGGGCGATGCGACGGCGTTGCTGGTCGACCGAGAGCACCTTGCACTCGACCTCCTGCCCCTTCTCCAGCATTTCGCTGGGATGCGTCACCTTCCGCGTCCACGACATGTCGGTCACATGGAGCAGGCCGTCGATGCCATCGTCGATCTCGATGAAGGCACCGTAATTGGTGAGGTTGCGGACCACACCCTTGACGATCCCGCCCGGCGGGTAGTCGGCAGCCACCTTTTCCCACGGGTTTTGCTGGGTCTGCTTCATGCCCAGCGAGATTTCCTGCTTCTCCTTGTTGATGGCGAGCACCACCACCTCGACCTCGTCGCCCGGCTTGACCAGTTCGCTGGGATGGCTGACCCGCTTGGTCCAGCTCATCTCGCTGATGTGCACAAGCCCCTCGACGCCGTCTTCCAGCTTCACGAAGGCTCCGTAGCTCATCACATTGACAACCGACCCCTTGCAGACGGTGCCAACCGGATACTTGTCGGCTACCTTCGCCCACGGGCTGGCCGTTCGCTGCTTCATGCCCAGCGCGATCTTCTCCCGCTCGCGATCGATGTGCAAAACCTGAACCTCGACCTCCTGGTCGATCTGCACCATCTCGCTGGGATGACCGATGCGGCCCCAGCTCATGTCGGTGATGTGCAGCAGACCGTCGATGCCGCCGAGATCCACGAACGCGCCGAAGTCGGCGATGTTCTTGACGACACCGCGGCGAATCTGGGCCACCTCGAGCGTCTCCATGAGCTGCTTCTTTCGCTCGGCCCGCTCCTGTTCGATGAGCGCCCGACGGGACACGACGATGTTCCGCCTCGCCTCGTCGATCTTCAGCACGAGGCACTGGATCGCCCGGCCGCAATAGTCGCCGATATCGGCAGGACGGCGGATGTCGACCTGGCTCGCGGGCAGGAAGACGTTGACCCCCGAGATGTCGACCAGCAGTCCACCCTTGATCTTGCGGGTCACAAAGCCGGTGACGACGTCATTTTCATGAACGCTCTCCATCACCCGCAGCCAGTCTTCGATCCGGCGGGCCTTCCGCTTGGAGAGCGTGATCAGGCCCCGCTGTTCCTCGACCTGGCCTTCCTCGAATTCCTCGAGGAGCACCTTGACGATGTCGCCCACCTGCGGCGGCGGTTCCGACTCGTCCCATTCGTTCCGCGGGATGTGCCCTTCGCTCTTGTAACCGACGTCGACGAGGACGAATTCATCGTCGACCCGCAACACCCTCCCCTCGAGCACCGAGTTGACCGCCAGCGTGGAGGTTCCGATCGAGTATTCGCCCGCCTCGGCGCCGGCCATGGCGAGTTCAAGTTCCTGGTCGAGTTCGTCTCCGAGTTCAAGTTCGCGAATGAGGTTGCGGTTGACCATGCGTGAGGGGTTTTGGGGTAAACGGGTTGGAGGAGGAAGACAAGCGGGCCACGGTGGATCGAGCCACGGAGTGTAGCAGCACACCGACCGCTGAACAATCGAGTGTTTGCCCTCATCACCCCAGATTTCCCGATCGTCAAGGCGGATCCCGGCCAGGAGTCGGGCCCGGGACGCGGCCGATGGAGAAACTATGAGACGTTTTCAACCCCTTCGGCTGTTCTGGACCGGCCTGGTCGCCCTGGCGGTCATTGCCACGACGACACCGTCCAGGGCCCAGTTCGCTGCCCCGGAGACGGGCTCAGCTGCCCCGACCTTGGGCGACGCCAGAACGCAGAGATACCGGGTCGGTGTGTCGGTGACGGCCGAGGGGGGGCCCTGTCGCGGCATCTACGCCACCCTGCCCGTGCCCGCAGACTGGCCGGAACAGAAGGTGCAGATCGTGCAGGAGGACGTCTCGCCCGACGTCCGCAGCCTGCGGTACCGGACGCTGCCGGGCGGGGTGAAGCAGATGATCGTGGAGATCCCCGATCTGCCTGCCGGCGAAAAGGCGCAGGCCATTGTCACGTTCTCGCTCGAACGCCGGTCGATCCTTCCACCCGCCGACACCTCGCCGCTGGCGATCCCGCAGAAGCCCGATCGGGCGTTGCGGGCCCTGCTCGGAGCGAGCCCATACATTGAAACGCGTCATCCGAAGATCCTCAAACTGGCAAAGGCGACCGGTGCCGACCTCGACGGTTGGCAGAAGGTCGAGGCGATCTACGACACGGTTCGCGAAAAGGTCGAATACCGCAACGGCGATCTCAAGGGAGCCGCGCGGGCGTTGGCCGACGGCTGGGGCGACTGCGAGGAACTCACCTGCCTCTTCATCGCGATGGCCCGTGCCGAGGGCATCCCCGCGCGGACCGTCTGGGTCGAGGGCCACTGCTACCCTGAGTTTTATCTCGTCGATACCGACGGCCAGGGCTGGTGGTATCCGTGTCAGGCCGCCGGCACGCGGGCCTTCGGCGGCATGCCCGACCAACTGCCGATCCTGCAGAAGGGTGATTCTTTCCGGGACCCAGACCGGCCTGGCAAAACCCTGCGGTATGTGTCGGAGTTCATCCGCGGATCCGCCACCGACGGCGGGGGTTCACCAAAGGTGACATGGATTCGGGAAGGGGCCTGACCACCCCGCAGCCCGTGGCGGCACGTTTTTAACGTGTCCGTGTCCCCTCAGCCGTTACTCGGCCCCGATGAACACTTCCTCGTTGATCGGTCGGCCGAAGGCGTCCTTGGCGACGGGTGTGAACCACCGCGGCGCGATCGTCATACCGGCCTCGCGCCAGGCTGCTTCCAGCCGATCACCAGCCACCTTCACGATCCGTTCCCGTCCCCGACCGGCCAGGGTGGAGCGATCGGCCCACGGCGTCACCGGGCCATCAAACCCTGCGTTTTGAGCCTGCGTCAACACCTCCGCGGAATTGATGACGCCGGTCTCACCGGGCATCAGACGCTGGGAGTGCACCAGCTCCGCCGCAGTGACGTCGCGGGGGCAATCGGACAGCCGCACTTCCACGATCCGCCCCTTCGGCACCTTCGTGATCATCTCGAGTGGTTCGCCCGTGATGTGCAGAGCCCATGAATCGACCACGGCGCCAATCCGGGGGTGCGATGCCGCCAGCAGTCCCAGCAGCCCTTCGAAGGTGTGAATGAACTGATGTGTCTTGTCCGCGCGGGCCTCTGCTTCGGGCGTGATCGTCAGGCCGAGCGAGATGCCATGGGAATCGAGCACACCACCAAGCGTGTCGAGACGCGTGCGGTATTGCTCGAAGAAGTCCTTGAACGAATGCTCGTCGGAAGCGGCCGCGACCGAAGCGACGGCGCGGGTGGCCTCGGTGGCCTGTGCAAACTCCAGACGTTTTGGCAGGGCGGCCAGTTCGGCCTGAAATGTTGCGTCGTCGCCGTCGAGCGTTACGGGCAGCCGAAACACGCCGCACTTGAGCCGTGCGCTGACCATCAGCCGCCGCGCGTGCGGCACCCCGAATGTCTCCGCCTGCTGCTGGAAATCGACGAGGTCGATATCCATGGCATCGAAGCCGAACGACAGGGCCAGTTCGATGAGTTCGCTGGGGCGTCCGGAAAGTGGCAGGCCAAACGTGCTGAGGTTGCGGAACATCCTGGGAAACTTCTCCTGTAGTCGTCCGGTGGTCATCCGGGCATGTGTGTTGGTCGGAACGCAGAGTATGACCGAAACCGGCGGCATTTTGAAGCGGGGCCCCACGCCCCCATAAAAGCCCGGAGCGTAAGCGATTGTGTCGGTCCAACGTTTGACGCGACGCCCGGCGTGGCATCCGATCCCGCGGCTCACGCCGAGGGCTTTTATGGGGGAGCGTGAGCGATGGGGTCGGCACATCGCTTGGGGTCACGCCACGGGCAACGGCTATCGGTCCGGCTGCATTTCGGCGAGGTTCATCCCCAAACGCTTGAGCTTCTTATAGAGTGTGGTGCGGTTGATCCCGAGCGCCCTCGCGGCGGCGTCCCGGCGCCAGCTGTGCCGCTCCAGAGCCTCGATGATCAGCCGCCGTTCCGGATCGGCCATCGAGCGTTTGAGCGTGCCGACCGCATCCGCCACATCGTCCGCCGCGTCCAGCGGCCCACCGGCGACGTCACGCCCAACGCCGTTCTGCACCGCCGGCGGCAGGTCGGTCGCGGCGATCCACTCCCCGTGTCCAAGAAAGACCGCGTATTCCACGGCATGCTCGAGTTCACGAACGTTCCCCGGCCATCGATACCGCGTCAGCAATTCGATCGCCGCGGGTGAAAACCCCTCCACGCTGCGGCCGCCGCGGGCCACAGTCGCAGCCAGAAAATGTGCCGCGAGCACCGGGATGTCGGCGGCCCGGTCACGCAGGGCCGGCATCTCGATCGTGATCACGTTGACCCGCCAGAACAGATCCGCCCGAAACCGTCCCGCGGCTACCAGTGCGGCGAGGTTTTCGTGGGTTGCCAGAATGACGCGAGCGTCGACCGCATGCGTCTTCGCGCCTCCCACCGCCTCGAACCGCAGATCCTGGAGCACCCGCAGCAGTTTCACCTGCATGGAGGGCGTGGCGGTGGCGATCTCGTCGAGAAAAATCGTGCCGCCGTCGGCCTGCAGGAATTTTCCGTCGCGGTCGGCCGTGGCCCCGGTGAACGCGCCGGCCACATGGCCGAAGAGTTCGCTCTCCAAGAGCGTTTCGCTCAGGCAGCCACAGGCCACTTCGACAAACCGCCCCGTGCGACGCCGGCTCGCCCGGTGAATCTCTCGGGCCAGCAGCGACTTGCCCGTGCCGCTCTCGCCGGTGATGAGCAGCGTGGCCGGGGCGTCGGCGAGCCGAGTCACGAGGTCGATCACTCGCTGCATGGCTGGCGCCGCCCCGAGGAGTTTCGGCACGGGCGGGCGGGCCTCAGCAGCCTTGGCACGCGCCGCCGCTGCGGCGATCGCGGCCTCAATCGCGGCCAGCATGTCGGCATCGCGGGCCGGGGCATGCACGACTTGATCGGGGGCGATCGCGGCAGCCACCGCGGCTGCCGAGGCCGCCGGAGCGGTGGCCACGAACCCAGTCTGGCCCGCTGCGAGTCTCAGGGTGGCCGCGATCCGAGCGGCACCGCCCCCGGCCAGCAGGCCGTCGACGATGCAGGCGGCATACGGCTCGCGGCCCAGGAGCGGCAACGCTTTGTCTGCATTGCCGACGGCACTGGCATGCCAGCCGAGACTACAGAGCCATTGAGCGGTCTGGGAGGCCACGCGGCGATCGTCATCGACGACGAGAACACGGCCCAAACTGGAGGGACGATCGGTTGGCGTCGCGGGACGGATCATGGTGGCATCCTGGGAACGAATGGGGTGACGAGAAAAGTCTCCACATGTTCCTAGGTCGCAAACGGGCGACAGCAAAGTCGACGCAGGGCGACAATCTTCTCCAGACGGTGCCCTCGCGCCGGCACGACCGGCACGACCGTTGCACCCAGGACTCTTCCCGCATCAATCCCGTCGCCACGAGCATCTGACACGCGGAATCCGTCCCACGTGGCCGCGAGTTTTCAACTTGCGGAATCCGGCGCTGGTCCCACGTGGCCGCGAGTTTGTAACTTGCGGAATCCGGCGCTGGTTCCACGTGGCCGCGAGTTTGTAACTTGCGGAATCCAGCGCTGGTCCCACGTGGCCGCGAGTTTGTAACTTGCGGAATCCGGGTTGTAGAAGCAACGGACAAGTTGAAAACTTGCCGCCACAGGGGACACGGACAAGTTGAAAACTTGCCGCCACAGGGGACACGGACAAGTTGAAAACTTGCCGCCACAGGGGACACGGACAAGTTAAAAACTTGCCGCCACAGGGGACACGGACACGTTAAAAACTTGCCGCCATGAGGGGAGGGGGGCATCGGACCCGCTCAACCCGTGACGCGACGGCTTGGGCCCGTCAGTCGTGCGGCAGCCCCGGCTGCTTTTCGCGGTCGCCGTGGCGACTGTCGCCGAGGGCCACGGCATCGGCGATCCGGTCGGCCGCGGGGCCGAGGAGAATTTCACGGTTTTCGAACAGCGATTCGGGGTCCTGGTCGAGCATGCGGATGCGTCGCTGCCGGAAGGAGAAGAAGGCGATCACCGTCAGGGCCACGACCGCCACGGCGATCGTGATCGCGGTAAATCCGTGGGTTGCCAACTGAATGAGGCCGGTGATCCGTTCGCCGAACAGGTAGGCAAGCCCGAAGAAGCCCCCGATCACGATCGAAGCACAGATGAAATCCGCCAGCAGGAACCAGCGGTATTTCACCTTGAGAATGCCCGCCGTCAGATAGAAGGGGCTGCGGAGCCCCACGAGAAACCGGGCCACGAAAAACGCCTTGATTCCGTGCTTGCGAAGCAGTTCTTCGATCGTTCGCTCTCGCTCCGGGGTGAGAAAGCCCGACCACCAGGGATGCTCCTTCAGAATCCGGGCTCCGAAGAAGCGGCCGATGGCATACATCAGGCTGTCACCGAGCAGAGCGCCAACCATGCAGGCGGGCAACGCGTAATACCACCGCAGTTGCGACAGCCTGCTGGCCACACCGGCGGCGATGATCGGCACTTCCTCCGGCACAGGCAGTCCGATGCCCGTGAGCGCGAGGAACACCACGATGCCGAGGTAGGAACCCCGCTCGATCCAGTCAAACATGGAGGATGGGTATCGCGGGGGCGGGGAGTCTGAAACCGGGGTGAAGGAACGGAGGCGCGAGGGCGACAGGCCGGGACCCCAAAGTGTACCCCAGCCATCGGAAAAGACACGCCGTTCAGTTTTTCGCCGCGGTCGCATCCAGATGTGGATGCGTGCCCTGGCCTCATTTTGGGGCTGCCAGGGGCCGGACCACTTCTGTCAGGTCTCCACACCCTCACCCGGCTCGATTGCAAACGCCGCCGCGTCGAGGTTGGCCGTCAGCACGCGAACCGCCCCCGCAGCCTCGCCGGGCATGACCAGAATCGCAGAGGTCGTTCCCCCCGGCGGCGCCACCCGAGAGAGCCCCGCGGGCCCAAGCACGTAGAGCGCCGTCGAGAGACTATCGGCCTCGGCGGCCGTGGCCGCAACCACTGTCGCCGAGAGCACGCCCTCCGCCGGCACGCCGGTGCGAGGATCGATGATGTGGCCAAGCCTGCGGCCCCGATCGATAAAAAATTGCGTACCCGATCCGCTGGTACCAAGCGCCTTATTCTCGAGCTGCACCGTCGCCAGCCGCCTTCCTGGCCGCAACGGATGCCGCAGCCCCACCGGCCAGGCCCGCCGCTCCGGCAGCGGTTGGCCCTGCGCCCCGATCGCCCGCACGCTGCTTGCCCCGCCATGCACCAGCGCGCTTGGCACATTCCGCTCGCGGAGAAGGTCGATCACCCGATCAATCGCCCAGCCTTTGCCGATGGCACCCGGATTCAGTTCGACCCCCGGCCTGGTGAACCGCACCCTGCGGCCTTCGTGATCGAATTCCACCCATTGCATGCCCGCCGCTGCGCGGGCCTGCGTGAGTTCCTCGGCCGTAGGCGTTCTCCCTTGGCGGCGTAGAAAACCCCAGGTTCTCACCAGGGCACCGGCCGCCATGTCGAAGCCGCCTGCGGTCCGATCGTAAAGCTCGCGAGCCTGCAGTAGCAGGTCAAACAGATCGCCCTCGACGGGCTGCCAGCCGGATGCCGCCGTGGCGTTGATCCGCGCCAGTTCGCTCGTGTCGCGATAGACCGTGATCCGATTCTCGATCTCGTCGACCAGATCCAGACAGTCGACCGCGATCGCCGTGGCGTCGGGCACCTCGCCGGCGTTGAACACGACCTCAAACCGGCAGGCCATCGCCTCGCGGCCGACCACGAGCGTATGAACGTCGTTCTCACCCTGCATGGATCACTAACGCGGTGCCAGGCCGCGATCGAAGGCGTCTTGGTCGCGGCGGAACACGGCCAGCACCGTGTCAAAGCGCTCGAGCGGAATCTTGTAGACCGCCTGCTCGCCGGTGTGGGCATGGCAGTGGGCCACGAGTAGGCGGTAGAGAAACTTGAACAACTGCCGCGGCACGCGGAGACTGCGGAGGCCATCGAGCAGGCGTCGCTGATCGACCTCCGGCTCGAAGAGTTGCGCGAGCGTGGCCGGTGGGCTGCCCACGCTCGCCGCCTTCACGCGGGTGGAGGCGATGTCGTAGAGCGTTTCGCCCGACCACTCGAGCGAGGGCACGAGGTTTTGCTTGTCGAGTCGGGCTCGCTGATTGAACTGCTCGTCCTCACGTTCGATAAAGCGATAGAGCTCCAGCGGCAGGAGCAACTTCATGCCGATGCCGGGAGACTTGAGAAACTTGTTGTCGAGCATTGGCCAGATCACCTGCCGCATCCTCTCGGCTGAGCCGTTGATCAGGTGCGGTTCATCGAGCCGATCCACGATCACGACCATGCCGGCGTAGCCCTGCGCGGCCAGAATGCCCTGGAATTTTGCGAGCAGTTCGTAGCGGTCGTCGCTGCGGGCCGAGGCAGGCAGTGGCTGCCCGGCGAGATCCACCTCCGGGACCCGCGACAACGCCCTGGCCAGTTGGCCGGTGGTGCGGTTGCCCGTTCGCATGCTCCGCACGATCCGCGTGGCCAGCCACCAGCTCCGGGCACGTCGCCAGGCCCAAGGCGACCAGGCGGCTGCGAGGATCAGCCACGGCCACCACGCCCCTGCCCAGGCCAGTGAACTTCGCTGAAAACCAACCAGCAGTGCGAGCCCGAATACAAGCGTGACCACCAGCCCGACCGCCGTCGGCCAGAGGCCCTGCCAGGCTTGATAGCCCACGCGACCCCGGAGCTTCCGCCACCGCGAGGGAAAGGTCTCGGCGGTCGACTGGTCGTAGCAGGCGGCCAGCAGGCTGAGATCTCGAGCCTGCGGAGGCGTGAGCCTGGGCCGGGCCGCGGCTTCGCGTGCCGGGCGATCGACGAGCGTAGTGACAAACTGCGTGACTGCCAGCGCCAGGATCGCGTCCATGTGATCCCAGAGCTTCCACTGGGAGAGCACCTTGTCGACCGGTCGATTCGGCCCGACGCGGCTGACGAACCGATCGAGAAAGGGATTGAAGTCGTCATAGAGCACGACGAGCGTCTGCCGATCAGGATGCTCTGCATTATGACGGTCGAACTGTCGCACCATCTGCAGTTTGAGCGCCGTCTTACCCGCACCCTTTTCGCCAAATACGATCGCTGTACTCGGATCGGCGGGATCACCGTAGATCTTGTCCCAGGCAGGGTGGAACGTCGATTCCAGGCAGGTCCGCTTGAAGACCGTGTCGTTCTGCGCGTCTTCCTCGGCAAACGGGTTGCCGGCAATGCCGTGATGTTCGAGAAATTCCTGAATTTTCATGGGCGAATCATCCTGGGTGGGGATTCACGGCTGGTACTGGCTCGCGCTCTCGTGCTGGCTCTGGTAGTTCGTTCCGGTGCTTCGCTGGAGCGTGACTGCGTCCACGACCGGCTGGCGAGGCAGTTTACTTTCCGGCAGTTTACTTTCCGGCGGGAACCATTCCCTCGATCATCGTACGGAAGCCATCGGCCTGCTTGGCCACGGTCGCGGCCGGTCCGTAAAACTTGATGAAGTGGCTTCCGGCCTCGGGGGTTTCAACGATCGCGGCCAGCATGCGATAGTCGGGCCGCTCGACGGTCTTGCCCCCGGCGAACGGTCCGCCCGGCATGTCTTTGTAAATGCCCGCCACGTCGACCATGGTCACGGTGCAGCCGGCGAGTTTGATCGTCTTGGTGGTGGCCTTGTCCTTCGTGGCGCTCCCGTCGGGCTGGGCAAACTGGCCATACCAACGATCGACGTTGGCCTGCACGCTGCCGCCGGCCCCCATCACGGTCATCCGCCCCGGTGCCATGTCGGCTGCGGACGGAATGGCGAACTCCGTTTCGACGATTCCAGACTTCGGCTGCACCCGCTTCCAGCCAGTCGGTGCTTCAAGCAGGAGCGTATCGCCAGCGATACCGAAGGCACGCGTGTCTTCGGCGACGACCGCCTGGGCCGCGGCGGGCCTCGCCGCCACGCAGGATACGAACACAAAGCAGAGGGCAACGGCGGTGATTGTGGCACGCATGATAGGGCGGTCTCCTCTGACTTGATGACTGGAATGGCGTCTAAAACTTGATGACTGGAATGGCGTCTAAAACTTGATGACTGGAATGGCGTCTAAAACTTGGTGACTGGATGGTGTCTGAACGGCGTCTCAAAAAACGTCTGGAAGGGCGTCTGGATTGGTGCGGGAGTTGTGCGTGTGCAGGATGGTGAGACTGGTCTACCGGGCCGGCCGCCCTGAGGCCCCAGACTCTAGCACACCGGCAGGACTTCCACCGCTGAAAAAGAGTCTCCTGGCTCTTCTAGACGCCCGTAGACGCCCTCCCAGCGAAACGCCCTCCTAGCCGCCCAAATCTAGCCGCCCAAATCTAGCCACCCAAATCTAGCCACCCAAATCTAGCCACCCAAATTTAGGCACCCGGGAAAAACTCAGGAAATACCTCCTGAACCGGCAGCCATGCGGCCCAGTCGGCTCGCCAGACCAGTTCGGTGCCCTCCGCCTGCCCGCCGGCGAGCCATTCCTGCATCGTCACCGCATCCACCGGCTCCGAGGCCGCACCACCGGGATACGCGATCCGCCACGAGAGGTCGGGGCGACTGGCTATCGCAGCGTGGAGTTCAAGGACGGCGGCCGGCTCACCGACCGGTTCGACCTCCACTGCTATCGGTTCGACAGGTTGCTCGGTCGGCTCATGCTGATTCGGAACAGCTTGTGGCTGCGGGGCAAAATGTGGCTGCAGGGCACCATGTGGCTGCGGGGCAACGCGAGTTTCAGCCGCCCGCGCCGTGCCCAGAGGCACGGCCCTCGGCAGCGTCGCGACAACGGCCGGGTCGAGCGGTAGCAGCTGGGCAAGCGGCAGCTCCGGCTGAATGGCGTCCGCCGGTCGGCTGAGCTGGGGAATCCGAAACGCAGCGCCGCAGGTCGGGCAGAGGCCGCGCTTTCCGGCCTGCTGATCCTTGACCTTCACCCGATGTCCGTTGGGGCAGTGGCAGACAATTCCCATGCGAGCTTCCTACGAACTCCTTCACACTCTTACGAACTCTTGCAAAGTCTTGAGGCCTGACAGCCGCGGGACAGTCCCGCAGGTCGTCGCCCGTTTGGCTCGCACGTTCTGTCCTCGGATTGTAAGCTCAGCCCGCATTCTTGCCGCCCCGGAGTGATCACCGCCATGCGTCCCCGCGATTCCAAACGTCAACAAGCGGAAAAGGGCCAGGAACCGGAGCAGGAACGCACCGGCCCGCTGGAACTGGCCCTCGTGGGAGACCTGACCGAAAACGAGGCCGACCTGACCGATCGGCTGCTCGGCGTCGAACCCGGGGGAGATTGCACGATCTATTTCGACTCGCCGGGCGGCAGCCCCTACTGCGGGATGTCACTCGTCACGCTCCTGCGGGTCCGCGGCATTCGGGCCACCGCCGTGGTGACGGGCGAATGTTCGTCGGCCGCGCTCTGGCCTTTTGCCGCCTGCGAGCGGCGGCTGGTGACGCCGTTCAGCGTCTTTCTCTTCCACCCGATGAAGTGGCAGAGCGAGGAGCATATCGGCATCCGGGAGGCCGCCGAGTGGTCGCGTCACTTCGTGGAATTGGAGCACGAGATGGACGTGCTTCTATGCGATCTCTTTGGCCGGTCGTCCGATCAGATCAACGAGTGGAGCCGCACCCACCGCTACGTGACCGGCCGTGAACTCGCGGCCGCCGGCCTGGCGGAACTGATCGAGCTCAAGCCGCTGCCGTCTCTCTTCGAGCAGTCCGGGCAATGAGAGCCCCGGCGGCGTGGCATCCCATCGCTCACGCATCCCCATACAAGCCCTCGGCGTAAGCCGGGGGATCGGATGCCACACGTGGCGTCACGCCAAACGTCACGCTGACACAATCGCTCACGCTCCGGGCTTGTATGGAGCCGGGGTGATCGCGTTCGCGCTCCCATAAAGCCCTCGGCGTAAGCCGGGGGATCGGATGCCACACATGGCGTCGCGCCAAACGTCACGCTGATCCCATCGCTTACGCTCCGGGCTTGTATGCCGGCGTGCATCCCATCGCTCACGCTCCGGGCTTGTATGCCGGCCGGGGGATCGGATGCCGAGCGGTCTTCAGTTACGGTAGTCGCCGTGGCAGGAGTCACACGACTTTTTCAGCTCGCCCAGCGCCGAGCGGGCGGCCTCGTAATCCTTCTTTTTCGCCGCGTCGCGAACCCTGATCGCTGCATCGCGCATTGCAGAGGCGTAGCCGCGGTAGGTGTCGTCGTCGTGATACTCATACTCCCCACGCTGGATCACTTCACCAATCACCGCCACGACCTCGGCCTCCCGCAGCACCCGGTCCACGGCCTTGTCGAAATCCCCCTTCGAGCCACTGGCCGCGGCGAGCAGGCTGTCAGCCGACTCCAATCGCGACATCAGCGCTGGCCGACCGGCCACCTGGCTCCAGAGGAAGTCTTCCTCACGAGCCGCCCGCGGACCAAGGGCGTTGCCTTCGAGCAGCGACTCCAGATCGACGACGCGGAGTTTTGACTCATTGAAGGATTGCTCGGTGCCAACCTTGCAGTTCGAACCGACCCGCGCAAACAGGTCACGGGCCGTCTCGGCGTCTTTCTTCCAGCGAATCTCCTGGTCGTACGATGCAATCACGCCGAAGGCCAACGCGACGGCGCTGAACGCCTCTCGGGCCTTGTCGTAGCCGCCGCCTTTGAAGTCGGACGGGCTCGCCACCGCCTCGGCCAGCACCGCCTTCATGTCCTTCACCTCGTCGGTCAGCGTTTCCTCGGAGACGAGCGCAGACCACCTGAAGCCGCCGCCCGCCGTGGGCACGTCGCCGGTGGCTTGAACACTCCCCGCCATCGGACGGACGGCTGTGGCGGCAAAATCGGGACGCTCCCCTTCCAGGTCGGCGAAGGCATCGTCGCGGAACGTCTTGATCGTGGCCTTGTCCCAGGCCGCGGTCGGGGGCTTGGCCCGCTGGATTTCCCGCGGCACGCTGCGGCCCTCTCGGGCGACGGCCTGCTGGCAGTGGATCGCCAGCCCGCCGGTCAGGCATCCGACCAGGCAGAGGGTTACCCCAGCCACCGTACCCTGCCGCGAAAACAACGCCGTCAATGCCATCGATGCATCCTCCAAAGTGTCGTCTGAGCATACGCGATTACCGTCGGTCTGAGGGGGCCTCGCACGGGCTTTTTCCGCCTTGACTGGCCGCGGTCGGGCCGTCACTCTCCCGCCCCCGTCAGCGGATCCCGCTACCGAGCGTCTGCCGGGCAGGTGGGCCCTCGGAAGGCCGAAAATTGCCTGTGCATCGAATTTTGAGACTCAACTGTGAGCCTTTGGAGAAGCCCATGACCGCCACGCCCTCGACGTCAGGATCGTACTCACTCGCCATGGCTCGGAAGCGGGTGTTTTCGCTCTGGTTCGCCTGCCTGCTCACCGGGTGCTGCCTTGCAGCCTTGGGCCTGGCGGGATGTTCGGGCGGCGGCACCGCAATTGGTACGTCCAACACCGACCCCGCCAAGGCTACCGTCACCGCCTTTCTCGAGGCAATCAAACGGGGCGACGACGAGGGGGCCCGGTCCATGCTGACCAAGGTCGCCCGCGCGAAAACACAGGAAATGGGCATTTCCGTGGCCCCGCCGGTGAATTCCACCGCCACCTATTCAATCCGCGAGTGCGAAATGGTTCCCGAGGCCGAGGATCTGGTGCACGTTGCCACCACCTGGACCGACACCGATTCCGATGGATTCACGACGACTGAAAACGTGATCTGGGCCGTCCGTCTAGACCCCGAGGGCTGGCGGGTGGCGGGCATGGCGACCCGTATTTTTGAGGACCTGCCGCCCCTGTTGTTGAATTTCGAGGATCCGGAAGACATGATCGCCAAGCAGGAACTGGTGGCCAAGGAACTGCAGAAACGAGCCCTCCAGGCCCAGGCCGGCCAGGCCAAGGCAGGTCAGGCCCAGGCAAAGCAAGCCGAACCTCGCACGGCAAGCGGCCCCGCCGACGGCCAGCGAAAATAGCGGCCCTCGCGGGGCCCTCGAAACCCGTTCTGAAATGATTTGTGGCCCCCGGAGCATGCTCCGGCCGGGCCCTTCAGGGGGCTTTTTCGGGGATTTATCGCGAAAAGTACGACTCGCCACCACTTTCGGCGTCAGCGGGCGTCCTTGACAGCGGCAGAGTCACTGCTAGCCTAACCCCCTGGATTACCCAGTCCGGAGATATTTCCCAACCCGCAGCTCTTGCAGGGCAGTGCTGCTGGTTGCCGGAATCTGCTCCGTGCTCCGGGTGGTCTCGTTGTTCGCTTGTTGCTGCGGTCCGGTGGCCGTCCCGGATCGATGTTGTTTCGTGACGGCTTTAGGAACGCACCCCGCGTTCGATGTTTTCATCTGGAGGTTTGTGATGAAGCGTTTTCTCGGACTTTGTTTTGCCATGTTCATTGCTCTCGTTGCCATCGCCCTCGTCGGCGGTGACTCGGGTGCCGTCGCCGGCCACGGCTGCCACGGGCGTGCCCGCGGTTGCCATGGTGGCGGTTTGTTTGCCCACAAGAAGAAGGGCTGCCACGGCGGACTCTTCGGCCACAAGAAGAACCGTTGCCACGGTGAGGCTGCAGCGGCTCCGGCTTGTGAGTCGGGCTGCGGTGAGGCTGCTCCGGCCTGTGAGTCGGGCTGCGGCGAGGCCGCTTCCGATTGCGGCAGCTGCGGTGGCGAGTCGATGGCTGTCGAAGGCGGCTGCTCGAGCTGCGGTGGCGAGGCTGGTGGTGAGGTCGTCAGCGGCGGCTGCGTCGGTGGCGGTTGCGAAGGCGGCAGCGTGATCTCGGAAGGCGTGCCGACTGAGGCTGCCCCGGCTGCCCCGGCTGCACCAGAAGCTCCCGCTGCTCCGGCCAAGACCTGAGCTGCGGACTGAGTAACGGCCAAATCATCGCAACCAGGTCTGCCCTGAGGCGAGCGGTGAGGCGGTTAGAAAAATGAGACCGGGCCTTCCTTCCGGAAGGCCCGGCTTTTTTATGGATGGCGGGTTATCGGGATCGGAAAAACGGGAATCCCAATCACTTACGTCGGCTTGGCCTCGACGGCCGGCGCCTGCGGGATCGGCTGCAACGGCGGCGTCGCCGCTGGGGCGGGGGCCTGCGGCTGCATGAGCCGCCGCAACAGCCTGCCGCGGCGGGGAGGCGGGGCCTGCTGCGGGCTGGCGGCCTCGGCGGCCTGCCGTTCGGCGCGACGCTTTGCCACTTCCTCCAAGACACCCCCCACGAGATCTATGACCGCATCGGTGGTGGCATCAGTCTTTCCCTTTGCATCCGGCGGAAATGCCGACTGAATGCGTTCGGCCGTTGATGGTGCCGCCGCCGGCGCCTGATCGCTGCCGCCAGGGGCGGGTGCCTCGCTGCCGGCCGCGGCGGCCGCATCGGGAGCGGCGGCTGCCTCCGCATTCGGCCGCCACGCCGGGGCCGGCGGCTGCGGCATGGCCGCTGGCTGCGCGGCCTGCGGTGGACGGACCACCGGCGGCCGGCCTGTGCCCCTCAGCCTGCCCACCAATTCCGCCACCACATCGCCCGCCGTGGCCCGAAGCGAACCGTCGAAATTGACCCGCGGTTCGCCGAGGACGCCGCCGATCCGCACTGAGAACGTGCGGCCCGCAAGCGACGCCAACAGCGGCCTGTCCTGCGGCAAGTCAGCCGGGATCGGCAGGTCTAGCTTGAGGTCGAGTGCTTTGTCGTCGAGCCCGACGGAGCCGCTCGACTGCAGTTCCAACCGCTGGCCGGGCTTTGAGAGCGGCACTCCAAACTCGAGTCCCTTGTGCCAGACCCGTCGGTCGGCCAAATGGAATTCCACATGGGATTGGTCGGCGATGCGGATCGCTGGCGGAGCAGGCAGAGCGAAGGGAAGGGAGCGGATGATGTTCATCACCAGCGGCCCTGGTCCGAGATCGACGGCATGCATGGAGAGCACGCCAGACAGCCGTCCACCTTCCGGCGCGCCGACCGGCAGCGTGGCCCCCTCCAGCCGAAGTGAAAAACGGCCGCCGGTCCGCGTGGCATCAGCCATCACCGGCGCGATGTAAGCGAGCACCCCCTGTGCCACGGCCGGTTCCAGGCGGGCGTCGGCCAAGAGTTGCACCGGCTCGACATTCCACTCACTCCACGGGCCGTTGACGGACGGGGCCAACCTGGCCCGCACATTGATCGGGTCGCTCACCCACTGTTCTGCCGACCACGGGCCGGCGATTCGTACGATCGCGTTCACAACGTCCAACTGCAGCCGCACCGGACTGTGTCTGGCGGGCTGGGGCCTGTCGGCCGCCGGGGCATCGGAGGCGATGGCGGCCGGTGTGGCCTGGAACATCTTTTTGAGATTCGAGTTGCGGTCGGCGTCGAAGACCACATCGGCCTCGAGCCCCTCGACCCGCAGCCGCCCGAGATCGCCGAGTGACAGGAGGATACCGGCCAGTCCGTGGCTGATTTCCACCCGCCTGATCGAGATCGCCTCACGGCCGCCCTCGTGCGGCACGACGTGGATGTCTTCGAGGACGAGCGGTCCCAGCCAGCCGAGCTTCACGCCGCCAAACCGGACATCGGCCTTGAGTTGTGGCATCGCCCTCGCAACGAGCCCGGAAATCCGCGAGGGGCTGGCGAGCAGCCACGGCACGCTGGCCAGACCCAGGAGGGCGACGGCCGCTCCTGTCGCCAGCGTCGCCCGCACCTGCGATGACAAAAACCCGCGGCGTGCTGCATGGGCTGCAGGGGCTGCCGGCGGCGGGGTCTCCGTGGTTGGGTGCTTGGCGTCCGGGGCGGTCATGGCGTGAATCTCCTCTGATCAGAACAGCGCACCGTCAGAAACGGGCACCGCCGATTGTATCCATTGCCAGGTTGCGGGGCATCTGGCGGCAGCATGGGGGAAACAGAGAGATTCCGCCGAGGGCTTGTATGGGAACGAGATTCCGTGCTTCCGATCCCCCGGCTTACGCCGAGGGCTTGTATGGGGAGGTTCATACAAGCCCGGAGCGTCAGCGATGGGATCGGAAGCACGTTTGAGGTCACGCCATCTGTCGCTTCCGATCCCCGGCTTACGCCGGGGGCTTGTATGGGAACGAGATTCCGTGCTTCCGATCCCCCGGCTTACGCCGGGCTGCTTGCGAAAGCCGCCCGGCAGGGCGTATCCTCACTGGCGAGTGCATTCTGAATATGTTTCTGGATGGCATTGGTCCACGTGCGGGCGTAGCTCAGTTGGTAGAGCGCTAGCTTCCCAAGCTGGATGTCGTGAGTTCGAGTCTCATCGCCCGCTCTTTTTTGGTGCCTGGCGGCTTCACTTCCCGAGGGCGTTCCTGTCCACGGGCTGGTTGTGGAACCGTTCCTGCCGCCAGAAACGGCGCTGTCTGAAGCAGCGTTCGCCGTTGTCGGCCTCTTCTGCGGAGTATTTCCCGTGCCAGCCCTCGCAGTCGGCGACACAGCCCCCCCCTTCACGGCCACCCTTCAGGATGGCGAGACGTTCGACTCGGGCTCGCTGATCGGCCGAAAGTCGCTCGTTCTCTTCTTCTATCCCAAGGACAATACCCCGGTCTGCACGCAACAGGCCTGCGCGTTTCGCGACGCCTACGAGCAGTTTGTGAAGGCCGACGTCGAGGTGATCGGCGTCAGCAGCGATTCGCCGGAGAGCCATCGGCGGTTCGCAGAGAAACACCGCCTCCCCTTCCCGATCATCAGCGATTCAGACAGTTCCCTGCGAAAGCTGTTCGGCGTTCCGAGGGCATTGGGAATCTTCCCCGGTCGAGTCACCTACGTGATCGACAGGACGGGCGTTGTGCGACTTGTCTACAACGCGACGCTGGCCGCGGAGCCCCATGTTCGTAAGGCGCTTGAAGCGGTCACGAAAACCTGACAGGCGAGCAAGGCGGGCCGACCGGGCCGGGCCGAACGACCGGTTCCTGAGACGGCCTGCGCAACAAAAAAAGCTGCCGCCCCCCGAGGGGAGCGGCAGCCGTAGGGAACTTTGGTGGGCTGCATCAACGGCGAGCCCGTCGACTGGCCATTATCGGCGCAGCCCCCCTGTACAGTCAGTTTGCGTCACTAAACCACCTCCTTTCGCTGAAGGAACCCCAGCCGTCACGACCACTGCGAGGTCGCCGCCGGGACATTTTCTCCCCAGCCGTCGCCGGAGAACTCACCTGCATTTTAGCCGGTCGCCCAGTGAAGGCGAGTTTTTGTTTCGCGGCTTTTTGAGCCCGGGTGGGAGCGGTGCCGCAGGGGTGGCCGCACTCTGGGCCCATGCTCTGGGCTACGCTCCGCTGGGAGTGCTGGCATGCTCATGCCACGCCGCTTCGACCTCGTCGCAGGCACGCGCGAGCCCGTCGTTCTCAGCCAGTCGCGCGGCCACGTCGCGACAGCGGCTGGCCACAGCCGCGTCGTCGAGCAGCCCCCCGATCAACGTCGCCAACGCCGCCCCGCGAAAGCGTTTCGGGAGCAGGCTTTTCCCCACACCAAGCCGTTCGACACGGGCCGCGTTGTCGAACTGATCGAATCCCATCGGCATGATCACCTGTGGCACGCCCGCCGCGAGCGCCTGCGACATCGACCCGATGCCGCCGTGATGCACGAGCAGCGCCGATCGCTGCAGCAGCCAGCGGAACGGTACGAAGTCGACATGCCTCACACCGGCAGGCAACGACTCCGGCACCTGATCGGGAAACCGCGTCAGCAAGAGACCGCGTTTGCCGAGCCGGCTGCAGGCGTCGACCGCAGCCGCGAAGAAGTTGCGGCCAAACACGTTGGCCGAGCCGGGCGTGAACACCAGCGGCGGCGACCCCTCCTCGATGAATCGGATCACGGCCGGCGTGGGCTCGATCACGCCCTCCTCGCTGTAGAGCGGAAACCCGGTGAGCCGTGTCTGCGGAGGCCAGTCGGGCTGAAGCGGCGCGAACCACTCCGGAAACATCGCCACCAGGCGCAGGGGCGAATGCATCCAGCCGCGGGTAACCCGGCTCGCCGGCGGCAGGCCGAAGCCCGCCCGGAATGCATTCAGCCAAGGGCAGATCATGCGGTCGGCGACGAGCGTGTCGACGAGCCACCACTGGAGCCGGCGGAGCCAGGCAGGCCCCCGGTGCACGCTGAGGCCCGGCACCCGCGGCCCCTCGAAATCGCTGCGAAAGAGCGCCGGTGCGAGGTGCACGCTGACCAGCGGAATATCGGTCGTTTCCTGGACAACACGGGCCCCAAGGGCGAGGCTCGATCCGCAGACGAGTGTCTGCCCGGGCGTCTGGTGGTCGAGGATGCTGCGGTAGATCGGTTCGAGCAGCGGCCGCACTGCGAGGTCGATGATCGTTCTGGGGCCTTGCAGTGGATGCCAGATCAGCGGATTACGGATCATTTCCCGGAAGTCAACCTGCGGGAGCGGATCGACAAACTCGAGCCCCGCCTGTTCGACGAGATTGCGAAAGTAGCCGGCGGTGATGAGGGTCACCCGGTAGCCACGCTGCCGCAACGCCCGCCCGAGGCCGACGAATGGATGCACGTCTCCCGAACTGCCGACGGCGCAGAGAATGATGTGGGTCAGACCGGGCGACTCGGCATCAGTGCACATTCTCGACATCGTCTCATCTTCTCATCTTCTCACTCGGGAGGATGCTCTTGAGGCTGACCGATCAGGAAGCGATCCTCGATACTACGGGCTGCTTCCGTGGCTGGAACAGGTCGCTCATCAGACGGCTCACCTGGGCGCTGAGCGTTTCGACAGCAGCCTCCTTGGCGGCCGCCCCAGAAACACGATGGGCGTCGTCCAGACCGATGGTCCGCTCAGCGACCGCCCGAGAGAGCGTCTCGCCGATGTCGGGCCGATACTCGATGAGCCGGGCCACTGTGTCGCGGGAAAGCTCAAAGATCACTGCGGCCGTGGCGGACCGCACCGTCGCCCGGCGGGGCTCGCCGGTGAGCAGGGACATCTCACCAAAGAAATCACCGGCTCCCAGCGTTGCCACCCGCACGGCGGCCGGCGGTTGACCTGCCGTCACCAGCACATCGAGGGCCCCCTCGGCGAGAATATAGAGCGAGTCTCCCGTGTCGCCCTGCTCGACCACGCTTTCCTGTGGAGACAGCAGCTTCCGCCTCAGTGCGGCAGCCAATGGCCGACGATCCTCTGCCTCAAGCCCGGCAAAAAGCTCGATGCTCTCCAACAGTGCTTCACGGTTTTCAAGCGTGGCGTCGGAGCCGCGATGTTCGGGAATTCGGTCGTAGAAGATTTCCGTCTTTGCAATCGCAGGGGCCAATCCGGCTATGGCGAGATGGTGGAGCGCCCGGGACAACACCGCATCCCGGGCCGACGTGGGGGAGAGCGGGCTCCATGGCTGGATCCAAAAGCGGATGAGGTATTCAATGCCCCGCTCCGAGGTGCTGTTGGTCAGAACTGCCGGTTCCCGATCGGTGACGAAGCCAGGCGTTCCCGCCAGCGACCGCGCTGCGCCCAGCAGAATGCGTTTGACGCGTTCGCATGGCACAGAAGCATCGAGATCGATCCGGCACTCACAGCGGGCCGCTCCCGAGGGTCGGGAAAAGTTGGTGACCAGATCCTCGGCCAACAGCGTGTTGGGAATGATCAGTAAATTGCCCTCCTCCGTCTCCAGCTGCGTCGATCGCCAACCGATCTCACGGACCTGGCCCAGCAGCACACGGGCCTGCGATCCCCGGGGCATCAGTTGGACCCAGTCGCCGATCGCGACGTTCCCATCGAGATTCACCGCCAGTCCGGTGAAGAGGTCGGAGAAAATCCCCCGCACCGCCAAGCCAAGCACCACGCCACCGGCACCGAGGGCGGTCAGAAATGCGGCCACGTCGTATCCATAGACCCCGCCCACGACCAGCGACATGGCGATCAGGTAGACCACCACGCTGACCATAGACTTCAGGATCGCGGGCACGGTGCCACCCAACGCCTTGGCCACGAGTCTGTCCCAGAACAGGAGCCCGATCACCCGATTGACCAGATGGGCCGCGGCCACCGCCGTCAGAGCCCAGAGCAGCTTCGCCAGCCAACTCTCGGAGGCAGGCTCATCGGGGGACAAAGCCGGCAGAAAGCGCAGGCTGATCTGGCTGACACAAAGTCCGCATGCGCTGGCGGCGGTCGTGAGCCATGGGGATGCCGTCTTCAAAGCACTGTTCCAATGCGGTGGCGAGCCCCGACGCGGCGGCTGGTCCGATGCGGGGGCGGGTTCCAGCAGGACGCGGGAGGTTAGCAAAGCCTGGGCGAACGCAGGTAGATCTTTTTTGATGAGAATGCCCCGTATTTCACCATCGATCCCGCCACAGGGGCAGCGCGTCAGGCATGCCGGATCACGGCTTCGTGACGCCTACCGGCCGCTCTTGCGATAGTCCCAGGGGGCGAGAGGGGCGGGCTGGGCCCAGAGGCCAAGCCGTTGTGCCTGCGCCTGCGACTGGAGCGCCGCCAAGGACGCATCGCGGGAATAATCTTCGTAATGCCAGGCATTCCCCGTGGCGATCATCTGCCGATTGACGTCGACGCCGTTCGCGGAGATGTGGCCGATCCAGCGACCGTATTGGTCCTTGCCATCTTCCGTCACTTCGACCGTCTTCCCAAACACCATCTCCGCCAGCGCCTCGCGAGACACCTTGCCATAATCCTGGCCGATCTCTGGGCTGTCGATCTCCGCCAGCCGGACCTTCTGCTGCTGGTTCGACTCGTCGAGGCAGGTCACCGTGTCTCCGTCGTGCACGCCCACCACGCGCCACAGGTGCGGTCCGGCGGAACGGCTGGCAGGCGTCTGCGGTGGCGAGACACTCACCGGCTGCGCAGGGGTCGATGACGGCGAGATCGGCATTGTGAACGACGACGCGGGCGGCG